>OBWK01000024.1_pt1 | contig 174335 bp, 160 predicted proteins | sample 1495251 | NCBI WGS metagenome assembly OBWK01 (sample SAMEA2580065, study PRJEB22360) | human gut metagenome | biome: human gut; feature: human-associated habitat; material: faeces | place: Denmark | collected 2008/2010 | reverse complement strand
ACAGTAATATGCACTATAACGATATTCATATAGAGATGTTAGCTCATAGATTCTTAATTCTACACTTTTCCTAAAATTCCGATTTGCATTCTGTAATTTGCTTTTTCTTAATAATTGTTCTAACTTATTTATATTCTGTTTTATTCCCCAATTAGTAAAATCGTTATACCCACATTTAGGAATTCCCCATGTAACAGCTAAATCTGGATAAATAGTACAAATTAATTCTATATATTCATTTTCTAATTCTATACTCATCTCGTTAACGCCCATTCAACAATTTTTTTATTAAATGCACATTTATTATGCATAATTTCAACATTTTTTATCATTTCTCGCTCCATACTACAAGGACCGCCACATACACTATAAGCCAAACACGTTAAACATTCTTCACTATAATTATTTTTCATGTGCCACTGATCTATTTTCCTTCCTATATTAAAATTATTAAACCACTCCTCTGAATTCTCACTACACTCGACATTACAATATGATATTTTACCTGTTCCCAATAAATACATTCCCCATTTTCTATGCTTTAATGTTCCATAGTTCACACATGAAAAAATCTGATACCTCTTTTTTAACAAATTCTGAACTAAATTCATTCCTGGTGCGCTCAATAAAATATCATGTTTTTCACAATATAAATAAATATTTATAATTTTTTCTGCTAATGTTTTTCCATCTATATCCCATCCCTTTTCATTCGGTTGTGGTGCATTAATGCTCACTTTTTTTAAATCATATGTCTCCACAAAAAATTGCGTTATTTGATCTAATAATTCAATATTATCTTTATTCGGGGTTATAATTATTTCTGCTTTTCCTCCGCTTTCAATAAATGCTTGGAATTTCTCGATTACTGTATTAAAAGATCCTTTCCCATATATATCCACTCTATTTTTATCATGAATTTCTTTCCAACCATCAACGCTAAAAATCAATCCCATTTCATTATTCACAAAAAAATCTATCTTATCTTTTGTAAGTAATGTTCCATTAGTTACTATTTCTTCTATAAAACTATCTATCTGTCCTTTTTTCTTTGCTGCATTCAATATTTCATGACCAAGTTCAATGAGTTCCATTCGCAGTAGAGGTTCCCCTCCAAAATATTGAATACGTGGATTTCTACTATTTTGGATTAACATTTCAACTGCTTTGCAAAACAATTCTTCTGTTATATTAGAACTTTTATCCACAATATCATTAACAAAACAATATTTACATCTTAAGTTGCATTGTTCCGTTAATGATATTCTTAAATATCCAATTTTACTCGTAACACCTTCTTTCATTATTCTCTGACGTATAAATTCTCGCTTTTGTTGTCGTTTTTCTAACTCATCCTCATCTTTTTTTACCAGAAATTTATTATCCAATAAATACCTTAGTTCTTCTGTATTTTCCACGATCGATTCCTCAATCCCCTCTATTCTTTCTACTACAGAATACAAATCTTTATCTAAATCTATAACTTTAAAATTATAATCATTAAATGCGACTACTATTTCATTGTTTTTAACAATATGAACACACTTTGACATTCTATACATTTTTTACCTACTTTCTTTTACGCACAAATTTATTACCTAATTAAATTACTCATCAAACTTACATCTATAATTTCCATTATTTTATTTAATCGTATATTCCCATGCATTCCATTCCAAAACAGTTCTCATTTCTTTTGTTGATATCCCATTTTCTTTTTGTCTCAATAATTTTTTCAAAACTGTCTATGTAGATATTTCCAAAATATCGAGTATTGTTCATAAAACACGGATAAAGATCACCATTAGCACGAATTATAAGACTATGTGTACGATTGAAACAAATGTCTAAAGAAAAGAATGGATTTAATAAAAATTTTTTCATCAATATACCTTTTACTACACGATTAGTAAAAGAACTCCATTCATCAATTCCTTGTATCGCACATTGAATCTGCTCCTCTGTTGCATTATTCCATGATAATCTCTGTGTTGAATTTAAAGAAATTAGATTAAGATCTAAATCAAAATTATTTTTTTTTGCATATTCTATCATCGGATGTAACTGTTCTAAATTTTCATATGATAAAGTCATACATATTACTGGTATTTGCTTATTGCTAAATTTTCTCATACGATCCACAGCTAACTTTGTCTCTGCAAAATGTCCTCTATATTTCTCATGATATTCTGATGTTATGCTATCCAATGAAATATGCACTGCTATATTTTTGTCTTGAAAATATTCCATCCACTCTTCTGTTAAATAAACTCCATTTGTCAGCAATGCTACATTCGTAAATCTATCACTTAATTTATTGCATAATTCTTTTAATCCCTCGGATAATAATGGTTCTCCCCCAGTAATAATAATGTCATTAGACTTTTCGCTACACATTGCATCATAATAATCTATAAATTCGTATACTCTATTCAAATCTAAATTATTCTTTTTTTGTTCTGCAAAACAATACTTACATTTCAAATTACATCTATTTGTTGTATAAATTCCTATTATTCCCATATAAATCACCTGTTAACTATGCTCTGCTTGCTTCTGATATTTTTTATTATTTTAAGCATTTTATCTCTGCTATTCAATTAAATAACCTTATTACGCACATTGTTGACCCTAAAAAGCATAAAAAACTATACTATATAAAGAATTTAAATTTGTATCTTTGCTTTTTCTATACACATCCTTTATATAATAAATACGCCCTCTGATAATTTCTCATTTCATCCACTGGACGAAACATCAATTTTTTGATCTGCTCTTCTGTCAGTCCCTTTTCCAGGCACTCGACAATCATTTCTTTCTGCCCTTGGCTTAGCTGATCCGCATACCGCTCCATACATTCCAAAATACTACCTGACAGATCATATTGCTGTGCATCTGAAAGTCTTTGTTTTTCCTCCAAATTCTGAAAAAATATAACATCCTCCGGAACGGACGACTGCGCCATTTTTCCTGTTCGCCTGACAAATTCTGCTCTCTCTTTTCTTGCCTGCAGAAACTGTGCTTCAATCTCCTGTTCGGTTGGCTTTGGATGCTTTCGGAAATTCAAATACAAAAAGGCTTCCCGGTCAATCTCCCGATAATAAATCCCATCCTCTTTTTTTGCCATCTCCTGATAGGCATCCCGTTCTTCCCGATTCAAAAACTGAATCTGCTTTTTCGGTTCCAGGGTGAAATATGATCGCTGTTCTTCATCAAAAATTACTTTCACTGGGTGATGATATCCCGTCTTCCCAGCCAATTGTTCCATTTGCTTCCACTCCGGGGTGTAAAATGGGATTGCCTTTTCATCGAAAATTGGATACTGACCTTCGATGAAGATCAGACAATGTTTTCGGCTCATTCGTTTAACTGCCGCAGGAGTCATCAGACTTCTTCCCAGTTTCTGATTTTGAATATTGGAGTTTCCGTGTGCCCCAAATGTCCGCCCATCATTCCGAACGTCAATGGTCATCTCCCCCAGCAGCTCCGAAATATATTTATGGGTACTTTTAGCTCCTGGACCCGATCCCATATAGATGGTAATGGCACAGTTCTCCACAAAGATTTCCCACTTATCCTGTTGAAACAAGGCTTTGATCTGTGCAATGGATTGTAAAATAGGGACAATAGACATATTCCTTCCCCGGATCGTTCCCATCAAAGATTCTGTTTTACTTGGTTTTGGTCCTGCATAAAATTCATCGGCCCACAGTCTGACATGAATGGGCAATGCCCCTCCACATTCATGATCTGCCGTATGGATCAGCACATCAAACATGGTGGTATAAAACATGGAAATCAAAAAATTAAAAGACGGATCGTTATCTGGCATGACCAAAAACAACGCCGTCTTTTTCCCCGGAATATTCTCTGCCCCAGTTCCCAGACTTCGAATCTCCATATCATCGGCCTCTAAAATTCTTTTGATTGCAGGTGTTTCACACAGTCGCAACATAGCGTTTACCATTAAGATTACGCAACTGACTGTTTCCTGTGCTTCCATATTTCCCTTGAGTTTCCGGTAGTCCCGTACTGGTGGATATTCTGGACCATATCTTCTTGCAAGATCGTCCATTTTTTCCTGTAATCGGGTACTGTTCTCTTCCGATCCTGGCTGCATTTCTAAATTTGCCAATGCTAAAACCCGTGGCAATGTGGCCGCCTGGTACTGTTCCGGATGTTCTTTTTTCTCCCGTTCCTGCCGCAGCCACTCATAGGAAAATAAAGACATGAGATACAGACTGACTGCCTGATCCCAAAAAGGCTCCCCTTTCATTGCATCCGGTGGCTTCACAGACTCCTGCAGATTAGTAATCAACTTGACCAATCCCACTTCATCCCGAATGTACACAAACGGATTCCATCTGTCGGACTCTTCCGGATTGATGAGGTTTAACACCTTTACTGCGATATGCTTCTCTTTTAAATAATTTCCTGTTTTTCGCAGCAATTCCCCTTTGATATCCAATACAACGTTCGTCATGGAAGCCAATAAAAGGTTCGGAATCACGATAGATGTGGATTTGTAACTTCCAGAACCTCCCAGAATCAGAAGGTTCATATTCGACAGTTTGCCATTATCCACTGCTACATTTTTGCTTAACAGTGTATTCTTCGTTTGATCTTTATTTCCCAAATTCCGCTGAATCTGCTTTAAGTCTGCCCACTGCTCAGATCCATACTCCACCCCCATCTGTCGGTTCCGGTAATAATCCATCAGGTAGGTCACAATCCCGATCCACACAATCAGCGCAATTCCAAGAAATGTCAAGGTCAAATCATTCCACCAATTCTGCAATGGATGCAACAAGATGTAGACAAATTGATTCTGCCAATTTTCCAATGTTACCCCTTCCAGTTTTGCCAGACCACTCAGATAATACGCAGTAACCATCAGCAATACAAATAAACTGAGTAAAAGTCCCCATGGTAATTTTCGTCTCTCTACCATATCTTAGATTCCTTTCTTTGGAATGGTCGGAACCTTGGATGGAGCCTGTTTTATTACATTTTGAATCATTTCTTTTTCTGCAGTATTTTTCTGCAGGGATTCTTTCTTACCAAATTTTCTGGACACAGGTTCATACCGTTCTGCATACAACCGTTCTCCTGTACTTCTTTTTTCAGATGGAACCATACTTCCATCTGCATTTAAGATTAGCTGCTTCTCTTTTCGTTCCACAAATCCGATGTATGTTTTTCCATCATCTGTTCGAAATACCTGCTCTGTAGGTAACACCAACGTCTGCTCTCCATCTCCCCAGGTTCCTGGAATTCTGCTTGCAAACATTCCACGCCTTTCCATATCCCAGCTACTTGCCAATTGAGACTCCTGGACCAGTGTCTCATGATTGATTGTGATTTCAATAAACTCTGGATTATTATGAAACTCCTGATACTGCTCATTATTCATTGATCGAATCGATTGTTCCTGTTGCAATACCTTTTGTTCTAATTCTCCCGGTTCTTGCCCTTCATATTTGCTGACAGCTTCCTGTATTTCTTTCGAAGACGTATCCACATAGGATTCTTCATCCATAGCACCTGTTTCCCGGTACTTTCCCATATCAATAGTGTGAAAGTCTGGAATTTCTTTTCCATCTGTCAGACACTGTTCCTGATACATTCGATACCAATGCTCCACTTTTGCAAGATCCGCATTGGCCACCACAACCTGTATGTCTCCATCTCCTACATTTAAGTCTGGCAGCATAGAATAATTTACCTGCAGAACATCAAAATCATCCTTTAGCAAGTCTACATTCTGCTCAATCGGAATACTGACAATACTGGTTCTTCCACTGGTCAGGTTGTTCAGATCCCGTAACTCATGCTCTCCCCCTTTCATCGCTGCCATTAAAAACCGGTCATACCAGGCTTGAAATTTCAACTTATCTTCTCCATAAATTGCCACCTGTACAAGTCCATCTGCCTGATTCAAATCCGGCAGTTCTACATACCGAACCCCTCGCTCTTCCATTTGGATGACAAATCCGGCTTTTTCTAACTCCTTCCAACTTCCTATAGGAATATTTATGATCTGGTAATTTCCTTCGGTCAGCTTGGCAAATTCCTGAAAATTCTGAAATTCCCTTCGGTTTAATAGTCCTTCTTTATACATTCTCGCAAAGTGCTGGATCAGCAGGATTGTTCCTGCCGCTGTTAGTTTAAATACCGGATCCATCATAATTCCCAGTCTGCCTACTCCTTGTAGTGCCATCAAAACTTCCTGTCTTCCTCTTTCGTTCTCCATATCTACTCCTTTTGTCGTTCCTGATAAGTTTCCAATACGGCTTGAAAAATCGCATCCCGCAGCCGTTTAGAAGGACTGTATATCACATCCTGGTATCCCTTTTTCTCACTGTAATATTGCGGCATATGGCAAAACACCCCATATTTCCCTCGTTTTAACAGAATTCCTTTCACAGTAATCCCAAGGACACGGATCGTTGCTTCTCCCACAAGAGGAGTCTTCTTCCCTTGTGGAAACACCTGCAGATGCAAGACTTCGATTTTGGGAAGATACAAATCTTTTGTGATTTCCATCCGGATCGCCTCCCGGACTGCCTCTGTGATCTGATTTCGTAGTGAATCCTCCACGATTACCAAGTCCTCCCATCGTTCTCCCTGCTTTCTTCTGGGAAAACTGACAAATGCCTCCTTAATTCCTGCTCCTTTTTCGCATGTCAAAATCCGTATCTGAAATGTCAGCAGCTGATCCAGAGTAATGGTTCCATACCCCCAGACCGTTCCCTGATTCTGATCTGGCAGGTAGAGCTGTACCTGTATCTTCATCACCCTATCCCTCCTTCCCCTTTTTCTTTTGATTCCATGGCTTTCTCCGACTGCCCCAAAACATTTGTGGATGCTCAGAAAGCAACTGTTTGATTCGCTCCATTTGTTCCACAGAAAGACAGGATTTTGCCAAATACAACACTTCTTCCATTTCCTCGCCTTGTTCCAGACAATCCAGCAAATAACTCTTTTGCTCCTGGCTAAACTTCTCTTCTTCTAACACCTGTTTGACAAATTGATCCATTTGTGCCTGTTTCCTATGTAGTTGTGTTTTCCACTGTTTTTTCTTCCACAGCCGGTTCCAAAGACTCCACGATTTCTCCTCTTCCATCCTGTTTATTTCCATCTGCTGGAATTGTTCCTTGTATTTTCTCCGTTCTTCCAACCACTCCTCTTCCCACTCCTTTAAAGTTTGTTTTTCTTGTTCCAGATACTGCAAGATCTGTAGCACTTCCGCCTGCAGTCTGGACAAAACAGTTGCCTGTTTCTCTTCCCCTTCTTCTATCTGCTTTTGTAGTGCATTCAACTGAGTTTGAATTTCCTTCAAACCCTGAAACTTCTGTTTGAGAAACTGCGCCCGGATATCCTGAATCTTTTTCAGTCCTTGTGGTTTCATTGCTTGTAATTCTGCCCCGGGTATCTGATCCAAGGCACATACATACAACCATTCCCGGATGCGCCATGGCATATCCTCATTTAGGATTTCCAGGGCATCCATGGGAAGCTGCATCCATTGTGCCAGAAGCATCTGGTATTCTTTGACCTGTTCTTCTGTTATTTCCTGTTTCTTTTCCACTGTGTCCCTCCTTTTCTTTGCGATTTCTTCGGATCCCACCGAATTTCTTTTGAATCTGAATCTAGGAATTGCTTAGGAAATGCTCGGATTTGTTTGTGTTCTTCATCCATTTGTTTGATCTGACGGATCAATCGCTTCTCCTGACGGATCTCCTGTAACTGTGCCTTTCCCGTTTGAATCTGGTCCACTCCATTTGGCAATTGTGCCTGCAAACTTTCCAGTTCATCTAACACTTGTTCAAATCGATCTTCCCATGCTGGAATCTGTGCCAACTTATTTTCCAGTTCCTGATATTTCTGGTAAATCCCATGATTCTGAAGTTCCCATTCCATACTACGCTGCTGTTTCAAACGCTTTTCTTCTTGTAAGACCTCCTGTTCCCGTTGCTCCAATGCCGCCCTGCTTCGGATATCCATTCTTACTAAATACCTGCAATCATCCCGCAATTTACGGATTTCCAACAAGTGCTTTCTCATGGATCCTGCATTGGCTGCATAAGGATTTCCTTTGGCATATCGATTCTGAATCTCATAAATATCCCGGATGTGGCTTGCCTGGTAGCCTCCCATCCGATACGCTCTGTTCCATCTTCCATTGCTACGGCAAACTTTTATTTTGGGTGACTTTGGATAAGGATACCGTTTCCATTCTTTCCCTATTCGCTCCCGAATGGCAGCAACTGTATAGGTTTCCCCTAATGTTTTCTTTTTCGTTCTGCAGTACTTCTTCTGTCCAGGCAGCTTCAAAGACAAAATTTCTCCTTCTTCCCTGGATGTTCCTTCCCGGATCTGGTAATGCATGGATCCCATCTGCTCTAAAAATTCCTCATAAATTTCTGACTTGGAAATGGCATAATCGATGTCTGCACGGATCATTTTTTTCCAGCTGCTTTTCCCACCGTCTTTCCATTCTCCGTAAGAAACCCCTTTTTGATTTCCTTTGTCATATTTCAGTTTCGGCAACCCATATTTCACACAAAGCTTGTCTGTAATTGGCTGCATAAATTTTTCCCAGTCCCCACGTTCATAACGATATTTATAACCAGTAACTCGATTCACGGAATTGAACACAATGTGGCCATGGCAATGCTTCCGATCCGTGTGGATTCCAAACACATAATCATAGTTCTCTCCCAGATATTCCTGACAAAATTCCTGAATGATCTGATAGGCTTTTTCTTCCGTACATTCTCCTGGTTTCCAGCTGATGATGATATGGTATCCTTTCCTTCCATCCAGCTTTCCCCATGTCTGTTTGGTATCCATCATAGTACGATACACTTCTTGTGTCGTATTTCCGGAATTTCCGCCCACCCATAACTGCTCTTTCGTTTTTTCCGGCTTTAAAATATACTCGATGGCATTGTGGAGATTCGATTGGGATTTAATGTTTAATATTTTTGTGATTGCCATAAATTTGTTTGAATTCCTCTTTCATTTCTTCCAGCTGTCGTTCCAAAACGTTCATATTTTTTTGCAGTCGACTAACTGCCGCCATGGGCTCATATCCAATGTGTAACTGTTTGGTTGCCTGGTTGATGTTCGTCCCGATTTTCCGAAACTGATAAGTCAATTCTTTCAAGGATTTTTGGATCTGTATTTCTTCTTGGTATCCAGACCTTTCCAACACTCGTTTTCGGATATAAGCAGACAGATTTTTCGTCCCGTTTCTCTTCTGGGTTTCCACATCTTTTTCTGCCTGTTCACAAAGATACGCATGCTCTTCTGGAGAAAATCGGACACCTACCAATACATTGCGCTTCACTTAAATTCCTCCCAGATCATATCCTTTGAATTCTTCCTCTTGTTGCTTCCTCTTCCCAGCCTGTTCCTGCATAAACTGACGAAATGCTTCCAGATCTGCCCCGTCCACTTGTCCATAGGCTTCTTCTACAATCTTTCGGATTTCTTCATTCTTTTTCGCCTCTTCTTTTGCGGTTTCCAATTCGATTTTGGTTCGTAATTCCTTCTCCTTTTTCTGCAGTTCTTTTCTGCGCTCTTCAACTTTTTCCAGATCTTTCTGTACTTTTTCTAATTGTTCCTGTAGCTTCATTACGTTTACTCCTTTGCTATCATCCTATTTTCCAAATTTTTTTCCTCAAATAATGTCAGAGGGCGGCGGGGTATATGGCAGTCTGTTCTCTTCTGTTTTTCTCCTCTGTTCCAATGCAGAATCCAAGCATTTCTGCAGCTTTTCCAACTTATAATTCTGCCGGTTCAGTTCCCCTTTGATCTCCTCCAAAACTTCCAGCAGTTGTTCCTCCATTGGTCGTTTCTTTTCTCCCAAAAGCAGGGATTCCACATACGCCTGACCGGATCGATATAGTTCCCGATTCCGGTGTTCAATCACAGCGATTGCCTCTTCCGATAGCCGAAAACTTTTCATCTGTTTCGCCATGCCGTCTCCTTTCTTTCCTTCCCGCGCAAAAAGCATACATTTGTACAGCATATTTGTATGCTTTTGTATTGCAAACTTCCAGAAATCTACGGATTTTCTACGCAATTTTCCCAGAGGAAAATTGGCAAGATACGCATAATGTTTAACAAACATCCTGCCATCTTGTTAGGGGAACGCCCCTAAGACCCCTGGATACTATAAAATATTCAATCTGTAACCTTTCTCTTTTTGCCTTGCAGTTTGGTTTCCTTTCATGGATGAATCTGCAACAACTTTTTCTCTTTGAAATAGTCCATCGTCAGCTTGGTTTGTACATCCTCCGGCTGGATTCCATTGCCTCCATCTGCAAAAAGAAGCTGGCAATCCATGCTGTATTTTTCTTCTGAAAATCGTACCAGCATCGGCTCCATGAACTGTGCTCCTGTGGCACTGGAAAATCCATGTTCCTGTGTCCATGTTCTCAACGCATCTGCCACTTCTCTTTTCGAAATTCCCATCATGGAAAGTGCTTCCTCATTTAACCCTGAAAGCTCCATAGAAAGTGGTTCCTCCGCTTGTTCTTCTGCTTCCTTTTCTGGCTCTGTTTCCTCTGGTTTCTGCTTTGGATCTTCCAGTGTTTCTTCTGATTTTTTCTGTAATTCCTGCTTCACTTTTTCTGGTTTCTGTTCCGGTAATTTCTCCTGTTTCAGAACAACCAGAAAGATTCCGATGCCTGTCAAAATCCCACACAAAAGTATCATGGCTGCCATCATAATTCCGATTCTTTTTCTCACTGCATTTTATCCCCTTTCTTACTTTTCATAACTCGGTAAGTTCTCATTCTTTTCATCCTTTCTTTTTGTTCTAATTTGCCGGAACTCCACCTGGGAACACCCAGCCGATCCACCCCGTATGTCCCTGACAGGTTGCGGTCTGCCAACTGCACCATTCTTCCAGACTTTCCACGGAAAAATAGCCCCGGTTATTGGCCACCATTCCATTCCCAAGATAGATCCCAACATGTCCATATATGCTGCCCATACTTCCGTAGCCACTGCCACACACAATGGCTCCCGGCGGAATGTTTTCCATGCTGGTATTTCCTGTATTTTTATAGTTGTTCCACATATCGATGGCATTCCCATAAGGGATTGTTGGTGCTCCTGCAGCCTGATAAATTCCAGTCACCCACTGAGCGCACATATCCGGGGTACAAGGGTAAATTCCCTGATTATTAGCGGCATGATCCACGATGCTCTGCATCAGTGGCGTCACCGTTCCATCGTAGTTTCCTCCTCCGCTTTTTTGGTACTCTTCATAAGTCATGTTATCGAACCGGTAGAGGTTATAATTGTCCATGTGCTGCACACATTTTTCCACATAAGAACTATCCGTTGCCCAGCCCGCCGCACGGATTCCATTCATAAATCCTCTGGCATCTTCTTTTGAATATTTTTTATCGTTTTTATTCCGATACGCAGACACCTTACTTGCATAAGGTTCCCGGCTCAACATCCATCCTCTCTGCCGGATACAGGCTCCATAATCCGGATACACGGAAAACGCAGCCGTGATGGTGGTATTTCCATTTCCGGTTTCCTCCCCTGTGGATAGATCTACACCACCAATGGCATACTGGTCTCCGGAAAAATACTTGATTCCAAACAGATTTTTATACTCGTATGCCAGCTGGGAGAGTCCCTGTCCATTGTCTCCACCTGGCCCATATAACCCAAATCCGGATTCCGCAATCACCTGTGCTACCCCAGTAGAGACCGGAATCCCGCTCTCTTCCTGCACGGCAAAAAATGCTTCCATCATATCCTCGGTAATAAAGGGCGGCAGTCCATGTCCGGTGGTCGGCTGTTGGTCTAAAAACCCACCGATCAGGGACATGATCACACTGACAATCAGGGAGATTGCCAATACCGCCACCAAAAGAAAAGCCAGCATGGTCACAAGTACGGTCAAAAGTGCCGCTGCAAGCTGCATCACCATTGCCGCACCGGCCAGTACCACACTTCCAATCGTTGCCCCCACATATTTTACAAAGGATGGCAGATCTCCAACCTGTGCATTCTGTTGTTTGCTATCTTCCAGTTTTGCCCGTTCTTCTCCAATCGCTTGCTGGGCTGCCTGGTTCACTCCTTGGATGTATTCTTTAAAGGTATGTGCGGTTTTCTTCGCTGTTCTGGTGGCAAGGGTAGCCGGAGTAACCGGGGCTGTGCTTCCTGCAGCTGAAGCAGCGGTCTTTTGTGCTCCAGCAGTTCCCGAACTGCCTCCGCTGGAATAGGAGCCCACCACATCCACACCACTCCCTGCCCCCATGCCTCCTGTCCTGCCTGTTTTCGCATTTCCGGATTCCCTCTGCATTCTCTCTGGAACAGAACGGACATTCCCCTTGGATTTCTCCGGCATCCGTGGCAAGCGTCCTGGTTTCCAAATCCTCGCCTGTCCTGCCATTCCCGTTCTTTGCTTTCCCAAACGAATCCTGCCAGACTGCAAAAAAACCAGATCTTCCCGCAAATCATCCGGACGCCTTTCAGCTCCTGCGAAAGCTTTCCGTTCTCCTGCCTGCCACTCTTTGAATACCTGTTGGGATTCTTTCTGCAACAATCGCTGTTGTTTGGATTTCGGCATCCGGTTCCAGGCTTTTGCTTCCTTTGGGGTCAGATACACAGTGGGATCACTGGATTCTGCCAAATACTTCCGAATCTCCTCATCGATCTGTTGTTCCACTTCTGATTCCATCCATGCATCCCAGTTTTTCTTCTTCCGGACGGAGTCCTGCAATTCTGCCTCTGCAAACATCTCTGCCAGAACTTCTTCCTGGGACGTTCTTTGTTTTCGTTTTGTTTCATTCAATCTCATTGATTTCACCTATTTCGCAATCTGATACCAGCCCTCTTTCTCTTCCAGAGCACCTGTCTGAAGCATGGCATCCAACAGCCTCTGTGCTTCCTCCGGGGCGATCTCCAACAAAGCAGTCACATCCCCAAACCGGATCGGTGCAAACGCCGCCAGCTGCAGAACGGTCTCCCACTCCTGTTCCCCCAGTCCCTGTTGCAGCACATCGGGCTTTTCTTCCTGCCAGTTCTGGGGCATCTCTGGTTCCGGTTTATATGCCACCTGTGGAGGCACCCGTTCCTGCCAGCGTTCCGGTTCCTCCTCTGATTCCATCATGGTTTCTTCTCTCACAGGGACAGTGTTCCTAACAGGGGTGCGTTCTGCCTCCCGCGCTTTTTCATGGAAGTTGGTGGAATATTTTTCATACAGGATATTATCCTTCTCAATCCGTGCATTAAAAAGCACCACTTTTTTATTCCAGACGATCACACCCTCTCCCGGTTTTCCCGTTCCCAGCGCACGGAATTCCCGTTCGGATAACGGCTGGATCTCTGCCAGGCTCTGGGCATCCACACCGCCCTGATCTAAAAAACATTTATAGGAACAGTTCTGGAATAGCTCTACCATCTTTTTGTTGGCCAGAGCTGCCACCACGTTCTGCATAGCAAGGGTTACGATTCCTCCGAACTTTCGGAAGGTAATAACTGCATTGTTGAGCATATCTGCAGATCCCGGTTTTTCCGAAACCACCTGTGCCTCATCCACCACTAAGTGTGTGGCTTTCTGCAACTTTTTATTGTAATCCATCCTGGTAGACAGATAATGCAGCACCGTATCCATGACAGCCTCCCAGTTGTTTTCCGGCACGTTGCACATCCCAAATCCCACCAGACGGTTCTGGAATTCGATATTGGTCGGATGTGCCAGCATGTCACAGGAGCCCGTAGTATACTCTTCCAGGGAGTTGTAGATGGGACGGATGATGGCTTCATCGTGAGCGTGCTGTACCTGTTCCAGTTCCTTTCCAATCTCTTCCCGCAGCCAGAGTAAGGTGGGCTGTTTCTTTAACCGCTTTTGAGCAAAAACCTGGGCAAACATCTGCTCCGTACAACGGCTCACCACGGAATCGTGCTCCTGGGTGACCAGGATATTTTTCATGATCGCCTGCACCAGTCCTTTTGCATACTCACACTGTTTGGCCACAAATTCCGCTTTCAGCTCTTTACTGCCGGAAAAGACTTCCTGGGTCACTTCAAATCCATTGAGATAAATCCCGCTTTTAGGGGTCAGGTCAAAATACACTCCCTGATACTCCCTGCAGATATCTTCAAATTCATTCTGGGGATCCAGCACAATGATGTCATCTTCGCTTCCAAGCAAGGTCTGGGAAATCTCGGTCAGCTTGATCAGCATGGATTTTCCAGAACCGGAATATCCCACAATGATCCCGTGAGGGTTTGGAAGGAGTTTCCGGTTGGCAATGAGATACCGTCCCGTTGTTTTATTGATCCCCAGCATCTTTCCGCCCGGCTCCAGGATATCCTGGGCATGATAGGGATTAAATGCCACCAAAGAAGAGGTGAGAAAGAACCGCATATAATCCACCTGTCTCCCACCGATTGGAAGTGCCGTATTTAAGGCTTTCAGTTGTCGAAAATCACAAGGCTCCAAAAAGGCGCCCACTTTATCAGAACGTCCGATGGCGCAGACCTCTTCCATCCGCTCTTGCAACAGCTCCACACCTTCCTTCACCGGAGCCGTCAACACCACCAGAAGGTTTAAAAAGACCCCTTTCTCATCGTTGGCATCTACCATTTCAATGTATTCCTCAATCTCATCCCGCCGTTTCTTTTTGGTATAAGAAGGGGAGGTCACGATCTGCCCTGCCTGCCGCTTCTGCTCGATCTCGTCATTGATCTCCCGCTCATTGTTCATATGCATCGCTACCAGCTTGTCATTGATGACCTCCTGCTGTACCGGAGCAAAGTCCAAAGTTACAAACGACGGATAGGAAAGGCTGCTTAAAGTATGCAGAAAGGTATCTGTATCTAAGGATTTCCGATACTGAGTCGCCGTCAGCACTGTCATCATGGTATCTCCCAGAATCAGGTAATCATTAAACTGCTGGATGCTCCGTGGCAGCACATCACTTTTCCAATCCTGCTGGGTTTCCCGAAGCACAACCTGTGGAAATTCTTCCCCGGGACGCAGCATCCCATGGAGCACCCGGAACCGATCCAGGGTTCCCAACACAGCAATGTCACTGCCCCATCCTGCAAAGGCATCCTCGATCATGGGCTCCAACGCCCGGAAATAGATGTTCGCCTGCTCCAAACTGTCTGCCCGACAAATAATGGTCAGATAGCGCAGTGTCCGCACCGTGGAGTTGGCATCCGCCAGTTTCGATTCCTGCCACTGCCGGATCCCTTTTGCAATGTCTGGATACTCTGTTTCATTACGCTCGTTCCGGATCGATTCCAGAAATTTTTCTACGGATTGATACTCGTTGCACAACGTAATCTTATAAGACGCATCCATAGAATTGAGCCAGAACATCAGTTCTGATAAAAAATTCTTTTTTTCTGTCCGGTTCTTATTGATGTAATTGATATCCTCAAATACATAACACCGATCATACAATATATCCTTTTTCTTAGTTTCCAACTGGAACACCCCGTTTGCATAGGCTTTCTGGATGTTGAATGCCTGACGCACGTTCTTGGGTACCGGAACCAAAGGCTGGGATAGCTCCCTTTTCTTGGAAAATTCCTTATTTCCATTAAAAATTGCCATTTCTTTTTATCGCTCCTTTCTCGATGGATGCATGGTAAATACTCGGTGTTTCTGACCGGCTGCAGTTTCTGTTTCCCCACAAAGTTTCTTTGTTTTCTGCAGATACTTCCATTCTTTGCATAACATAGGGATAGACATTCCCCGGTATTTGAACAGTCCCAAAAACGGGATCGGCAGTGCTGCCAGAATTCCAATGTAAACGCCTCCCTGCGGCGGAACGTTTAAAAAATACCAAAGGACAACCATAATCCCGATCACCGTGGGCAAAAAGCAGCCCACCGTAATCAACTGTTTCAGATCCAGCCCTTTCCAAATGGATTGCTGGTAGGCAGTTTCAAAATCTTTGTTGATATCGATTTTCATATCCTTTCTTTCTACTCCTTTCCGTTCCGAATTTCGGAACAAGTTGTTTATAAGTGGAAGGTTTCTTTCATAAAGCTCCTTGCACCCCGTACCGACACTGCCATTCCGATCATATAGATCGTAGAGGTCAGTGCCTGCCCAAATCCGTCAAAGAAATCTGCAAAGCTGTCCCCCTGGATATCCATGCCTCCGATGATCCGCCCGGAGATCGACATCACCAGAGCGATCACCACGATCTCAAACACATTTCCTAAAAAACTTCTCACCCAGCTCTTCGCTGTTTCGTCAATCCCACGTCCGGACACCATGCTCGGCATAGCCAATGGGAAGGTGACTGTCAGAAGATATAACTTCACATAACGACTAAATAAGGTTAAAAAGATCAGCATTCCACAGATCAGTGCGATAAAGAAATATAGGAATCCCATAAACCACCAGAACAGAACACTTCCGGCATCCACTTCGCCGGTGAAAAAATCTGGTGCCTGGAAATCCAATACCATTCCTCCCATCAGGGATGCCATGGAAAACAGGGTCTTCATCAACTGCATTCCCATCTGCATCAACACATTTAAGGCCACCAGCCGGATCATCCCTTCGATACACAGTTCCAACGTGATATTTTCTTTTAAGTTGGAGGCTGCTTTTAGAAATACGCAGATGAAAAATACATTCATCATGGATAAACCGATTCCCATTGCCCAGGGATACAGAGTATCTGTTACAAATTTCCAAGTGGCCGGGGAAAAGTGCTGGGGGTCTTGACTAATGACCCCCGTGCTCAATCCGATGCACCAATCCCAGACGACTTTTGCCAGCTGATAAAACGGGCCATAGAACATTTCCTTTAACAGGTCTTCTACCCATCCTGGCATTTGCCATCACCTCCTAGCTTGGCAGTCCTGTCCGGATGACCGTAATGATCTGTGGTGCCAGGGTTGCTACCAGACCACTTCCGATCCTCTTAAAGGCAATGGACTGTGCGCCACCGTCCTGTGTGTTTAATGACTGCGCCCATTCAAACAGTCCCCATAACAGAAAGATGGAACCGATGGCCGATACAATGGCCGCAATCACCTGATAAATGGCATCAAATCCATTTGTGATCTGAGAGGTATCCACGTTTCCCGCCGCCAACACAGGGACGTTTACTGCAAAAAATAAGAGGAGGCAGCCAACACCGAACTGTGCCATGTGCCATCGCCATTCCTTTTTTGTTGGATTCACCAGTTTCCTCTGGTTTATTCTTTCATTCTGCATCTTGTTTTGTTTCATCATTTTTTCCTCCTACTCTCCAATATGAAATACACGGATCATCAAAAACATTAAGATTCCTGCCACCAATGGCATGGTAATAAAAAATGCCAGTCCAATATAGGCGGCACCAAATTTCTGATTCACAACATAAGCGGCAGCTAATCCACATAAAATTCCAATGACCACTGCGATCACAACGACCAGTTTGGATTTCCAATTACTTCTTCTCATAACATTCTCCTTTTCCTGTTCCGAAATCCGGAACATCTCTTTCATTTTGAGTACAAAAAAAGCACGAACCATCCGTGCTTAGTGACAAGTTAATGCGGTTGTCTTTTGAATTTCCCGCTTTAACACCTCCCTGATTTGTTTTTCACAAACAGCACTGGAATCTGACAGATAAGCCAGTGCCGTTTCATAGTCCCGGTACCGACTGTGTTCCAGGTAATCCAGAGCTGCTTTTGCCCGTCCATTTTCTTTGGGACACTGCTCCACCAAAAGCGTCAGCATTCCTTGAAGCGTTCCCGAGGATTCATAGGCTCTTGGGATCGCAGCAAGAAATGCTTTGGAATACGGCTTTTTCGGGAGTCTTTTTCCCTGTTGGATGTTTCCTGCCCTACGATCCCTGATTTCAAACAGAACCATGACAGCAATGGTTCCCGCCGACAACAGAAGCAGGACGATTCCGATCACAATATAAAACATCATAACTCCTTTCTTGTTCCGAATTTCGGAACACCCTATCCTCGGAAATAGTCTGCAATCTCAAAGACCTGTTTCATGGCCTGTTTGGGTGTCAATTCTTTGGTCAAAAAGCCGCTGGCATACACACGCCCCTCACCCTTGGAATATTGGAACTGTACCCCCGGCACCTTTTTCCCGATCCGCTCTAATTTCTCTTCCAGTTCCTTTCCGCCTTTGCGTTTTGCAGAAATGTCAAACTGGATCAAGTCTTCGAAAAACAAAAAGGCATAGGACAGTTTTCCCACTTCCCCATGGAGCTGTTCGCCTTCTTCCGAATGCCGGATTTCCAGCTGCTCAAACTCCGGATGGTTGTTCTGCAGATACCGCTGTAAGACCGTTGCAGTCAATTCCTCTCTGGTAATCTCCTGTTCTTTTACGGAAACCCGCAAAGGTCGCTGTCTCCATTCATTCTCTTCGGCTGTATCCATCTCTTCCGGGATTACTTCCGCTGAATCCAGTTCGGTTTCCACCTCCGGCAGCACTTCCCTCTCTTTTTCTGGCTCCTGTGATGATTCCTGTTTGGATTCCAGCAGCTTTTTCAGTAAGGAGGTTCTCTCCTCCCCCAATTGTTTCAACAGAAGCTCTTTCTGCTCCAACTGGATAGTCAGGTGTTGGTTCTCCTCCCGCAATTGCGTCAGTTCTTCGCATTGTGTCTGCTGGAACTGCGTCTTTTCTTGGAACAGAGTATCCCGTTCCTGTTTCACTGCCTCGTATTCCAATTTCGGCACATATGCGGACAAATCCGGAAGGGACGGTGGGATTCCGCATTCCTGTTGGCCGATCTGATATTCATACTCCCGTTTCAGATCTTCCGCTTCCATCCGCTCATTGCGCAGCTGTTCCAGTTCCAGTCGGCTCTTCATCAGCAGTTCCTGTTGCTGTCCTTCATAGAGCTTCTTGGTCTGCTCAAAGTCCTGTTTTTCACGCTGCAGAGCTTCCTGTTCCTTCCGGTGAGCCGCTTCCTGATCTGCCAGCTTTTGTTTTGCAGATGCCAGTTCCTGTTTCTGCCCTTCCAGGCTTTGGTATTGTCTCCCAAGCTCGGTCTGGATCTTTTGCAGATCCTGGCTTTTCTGTTCATGTTCCTGTTTCCGTTTCTGGTACGTTGCCTCCCGTACAGCAAAAATGCGCTGCATCTCTTCCAGATACTGTTTGGTTCCGGATCCTTCTGGCTCCGGAAATTCCCTTGTTTTCTCTTCTTCCATACATCCTCCTTCTTGTTTCACCACCAGAAATCCCCGGTTTTTGGCACTGGCACTTCAGGTGCAGGTGCCACTGGTTCTTCAGATGCCATAGGGTTCTGTGGTTCCTGGGTTTCCTCGAAATCTTTCTCCTTTGTTTCAGACTCTTGCATCTGTTCTGTTTTGGGACGTTCCTTTTCGGGTAGAGTCGTCAGGGAACGTCCCAGACAAAGGCTGCCACAGGCAGCCAGTACGATGCTGGTGATCAGCAACCTCTTGTTTCGTTTTTTCATGGATTCGCACTCCCTCCTAACTAAAAGGTAGTGCGTTCTTCCACTACCTTTGTATTCACTGCCAGCCGCTTGGGGGTCTGGAAATATCCCACACAGGTCACAAGCGTCACCCTGGCTGTATCCTGACCCTGGCTCTCCCTACTGGAAAAACAGGGATCATCTGCCTGCAGATACTTCCAGCCTTCCACCTGCAGTTTCCGGACACGCTCCGGCGTATACAGATAAGCTTCCGGATTTGCCGTCAAAAACGCTTCGTCCGTAAATTGTTTCAAACTCCCGAACATCTGTCCGGAAGCCATGTTGTGGGCAAACAGATACACCTGACTGTCCGAAAGCCTGGCTCCGGCAAATGTAAAAATACTCCCCAGTGGGCTATATGCCCCTTCAAAATCTTTGGTCAGGTATTCTGTATCCGTCTGTCCGGTTAAAATGGGGCTGTCTACCCCGATCTGGGGCACATACAACCATCCTACGATCTCCGGATTGATGCGCTGCAGTGCTGGAAAATCAATGGTACGCTCCATGGGATTGGCCTCCTGGCTGCCTGTTTCTTGTACCACCAGTTTCTGCAACGCTTCCCCTTTCACTTTCATCTCCTGAAATGGTTTCTGTTCCCGGTATGCCAGATAAAAGCAGCCCACACCCAGCAGCACTAACAAAAAGACCAATCCCAAAAGTCCCTTACTTCTTCTCATGTCGTTTTGCTGCAAATACCAGTCCCCCAGCAAGTACCAGAAGGAGGACTCCCCCTGCGAGATACCAGCAGGTGGCATCAAACAATCCGGTTTGGGGTGCTGTATGCTCGGCTGGTCTCGGGGTGTGCTTCGGTTCCACTTTGATGTCGTAATGTAATGTTTCGTCTGTTTCCATGGTAGGGATGCTTAAGAGGGTCGGGGATACCAGATCGTACCCCGGCTGGTCTTTGGCCGTTAAAAGATACACTCCCAACTCCTGTTTTTCAAACACGACTTGTCCGTTTCCATCCGTTTTTTTCCCCTGTTCTTGTTTGGCTGTCTCTGCCAGCGTTTTGGCAGCCTCCTCCAACTGCTCTGCCGTGGTCAGCGTATTCAAATCGATCTTTGTGTTGTCATATTCCGGAAGCAGCGTATAGGTACTGTCCTGAATCTCCCCCACTTTCGTCAGGAAAAATTCCACATCCGCTACACTGGTTCCCTCTTTTCCCGGTGTCAGCTGGACGGTCACGCTTCCGGTCTGTGTTTCCTGCCCGGTATTCGGTTCTGCTGGTTCCTGGGCTGCCTGCACACTGCAGACGCTCCCAAAGGTCAATAGCAGTGCCAAACATCCGGCACTAAATCTTGTCATCATCTTTCGCTTCATGTGTCCTCCGTCTCCTTTCTCTCCAGATATACATCAGGAATAATAGCAAGAACGCAACCGGCAACAAGGTCAACACCAATTCCCTTGTGGACGGGAGTTCCTCTCTCATGCTGTTTGCTTTTTTTGCCTCATAAGGCACTCGTTTTCCGGTCACGATCAGGCGATGTGTGTTTAACCCATAAGGGGTACAGGTAATGATCGATGCCAGATCCTGTCCTTCCTGAATCTTTAACACCGACACTTCTTCCGGCTTGACTACCTGGATCTCCGTCACCTGATAAGCCAGGGTTTCATCCAGCACGTGGAAAAAGAAGTAATCCCCTTCTTCCAATTCATCCAGCCGGGTCAGAAGTTTTGACTGGGGAAGTCCCCGATGTCCGGTTAAAATGCTGTGGGTGGATTCCCCGCCTACCGGGAGGCTGCTTCCCTGCAAATGCCCGATCCCTTTCGATAAGACCTCTTCACTGGTTCCATGATAGATCGGCAGCTCCACTCCGATCTTTGGAATGTCCATACTTCCCATGACCCCCGTCCCGGTGGTATCCAACAGGGATGCGTAAGACGCATCCCCCAAAAGAAGTGCATCCTCCCCAGATAAGGTTGCCCCATTGGTCTGATAGAGGATGCTATTGTAATGTTCTGCCTGTTTCCGTAGTTCTTTTACATCCAGTTTCTGATCCTGGATGGTCTTCTGATAGGTTGCAATCACCTGTTCCTGCTCTTTCTGACTGTACAGATGTGCCAGAAGGGGCAGACAGCAACAAAGGAATCCAAGTAGGAACAACACCCAGATCCCCCATCGTTTCCGCATTCCTTATTCCTTCTTTCTTGTTTTTGCAACTGTCATTGCCACTGCCATCAGCCCTGTTCCTGTGATCAGAAGGATTGCCAGTGCCGGAGTACCAGTCACTGGAAGTTTGCTTCCCACCTTGTTGACAACGGTCAGGTTCGCATTTCCCTGTTCTGGATTCGTTTCTAACTGCAGGTCTTTCTCATCTGTGACTCCATCATAGAAGCTCTTGATATGTGCCGTTGCCTGCAGCTCCTTCAACGTTTCTGCCGTAGCGCCCTGCCCCTTGATGTAATTGTTTCGGTCATCCGTGTAGGTTGGGATGATCTTGATCTCGATGGGGTCTTTTAACAACCGGTATCCATCCGGAGCTTTGGTCTCTTTCAGCCAATAGGTTCCCTGATCCAGACCGATGAGGATCACCTGTCCATCTGCTCCGGATACCATCTCCACCACATCCTGCGGCTGGCTTCCACCTGTGTGATCCGTACCTCCTGCAGAATCCCGGTTGATCACATGATATCCCGTATCTACCTGTTTCACGTAGACTTCATTTTTGCAGTCTTTGTCACTATACAGACGGAAATGGGCACCCTGCAGCACCTTATCGTGGTCATTGGTTTTCACGATGTCAATCCGATAGGTGAAGCAGACGACCGTATCCCATGGGGTAAATCCGGTACTGCCCTCGTTATTGCTGTCCGCATCGTTGGAGAATTCCAGCCGCACATCATTCTCAAAGCCTGGACGTCCCGTATCGTTGGCCGCCAGATCATTCAACGTTGCCTCGTAAGTCAGGGTCACCTTCTGTCCATAGGTATTTTCCTGTTTCTCGTTAAAGTTCGGGAACTGCTTATCTACGATGGATTTCATATCCTGAACAACCACCTGGAAGGTATCTCCTCCACCCGGATTCGTTTTGACTGTAAACTCCCCTTCTTTTAAGGTGTAGCTTTTCCCTTTTTCATCAGAAATCGTAATCTTCACGCTTTCCGGTTTAAACGTCAGAGCTTTGTCCATCTTGTCATGCCATGCATAGTAATAGTTCTTGTATCCGTTCATGTTTGGGATGTTGGATTCGTATTTGTAGGGAACAGTCTGTCCGATCTCATAGTCTCCAATGTCATTCCATCCATCCGGATCTGTGAGATTGGGATTCTGATCATCTTCCTGGATCTTTTTGATCACACTTGGATAATCCGATTTCACCTGCATCTCTGCACTTGGATTTGCCGTACTGACCATACAAAGGGAACCTGCAGAATGAGTGCCTTCCACATCCGTAATCTCATCTACCAGGTAATACCCAAACTCCAGTCCGGTCAACTGGACGGAATTGTCGGATTTTATATCCTTGATATTCACCACATCAGACTGTACGCCCTGTTTTTCGATTTCATTTCGCAGATCTTCTACAAAGTAACGGAACTTACTGTAACGCCCTTCCAGTTCCTGTTCTGTCTGTGCTCCTTCCACCTTGTAGGAGTTCAGAGACTGAATGTAATCGATTACCATATATTCTGTCACATCATCCACGGGAACAGACAGTGCCTTTGCTGCCACGTTCTTTAATGCCTGTTCATAGGTTGGATTGAAGGTATAATTGATGGATTCCATGCCCTGTGCATTCTGTGCCAGGAACAGCTTGTACACATGGAATTTCTTTCCTACCAGGGTCTGTCCTTCATTCCCTTTGATGGTAATATTGGCCGTACTACTTCCCATGTTGGCGATTCCGCCCTGGGTGTGATATTCCTTTGCTGCCACGGTTGCTTCTTCTGCAGCCTGTACCGTCAACAGCGGAGTACCGATCGTACTCACACTGATTCCACCCAATGCTAAGATACTTGCTAACATCCACACTTTACTTCTCTTCATCTTCTTGTTTCCCCTTTCTTATCATCATCACATATCCTGCCACGATCAATCCAAGTCCTGTCAGAAGGATCCCCACTGTCCATGGACTTCCGGTCTCCGGCATCTTCATCCCCACTGGATTGACCACTTTCAGATTTACTTCCCGGTCAGCTTTGGTTCCCGTGATTGCAAAGTCTCCAGTTGCATCTGTATACTTCTTCCCATTCACATAATATTCAAAGAGATCTTTTTGCGGATCACTCTTGGTGTAGATCTCATACACGATATCTGAACCATCTGCATTCACCGGAATCTGATATCCATCCGGTGCTTTGGTCTCCTTCAGATAATATTTTTTATCCACTTCCAGATCTTCAAACCGCAGGATCCCGTCTGTTCCACTGGTGGCTTTCTGCAATTCCTGTTTACAGTCTTTGTCTGCATACAGGGTAAACTCTGCTCCTTCCAGTACTTTTGCATGGTCATTCACCTTGTGGACAATCAGCTGATACGGTGCTAATACATCCTCTACGTGAAGCTGTGCCGTTCCATCCTCACGAACCGTAAATTTCATGGTTCCAGTTTTGTCCGTTGCCGTATTTTCCAACAACGTGATCTTATTATTTTCGTCCACCGAAAACTTTAAAACCCCTGGATTTTTGGTATACCCATCCGGTACGCTTTTTTCCTGAATGGTATGGGTGCCACGGGTCAGACCTTTCAGTACTGCCTGTCCCTTTTCATCCGTTGTCACTTCCTCTTGGTTGCCTTTGGAATCTGTGTGAAGGAAGACCACCCCTGAAATCGGCGCATCTTTGCCTTTTAAAACTTTCACGATATCCAATGTCAGTAGGGTTTCCGGAATTTTGGGTTGATTATAAGTATAAACAAACTCGCTGCCATCATTTGTGCTTGTAATCTTAATCACATAAATTTCTGAATTCAGTAGATAGCCCTCTGGTGCTTTTGTTTCCTGAATGGATATAGTACCTAAAGGCAACGATGGAACACCGGAAGGTGCTAGGTACAACTCATCTCCTGAAACTAGATATTGTGTATTATATTCACAAAATCCATCCTGATCTGTTCGGAACACCCAAGTGCGCTCAGGCGACTGTCCTGCCTCTCCTGGATCACTACCCGAAAGTGTCTGATAATATTTCACGGTAAACTCTGCACCTTCCAATGAGGCGCTTCCCTGTGGTTTGTTCTGATTGGTTTCCTTGTCAATTTTTCCAAGTAACACTCCCACCGGGTCTAATTGTGGAAGATCTTTTACTTTCAGCACTGCGGTCTTTCCAGCTGTCACGGTAACCGGATGTACTTTTTTATCCAAAACGAACCCTTTCGGAGCTTTCGTTTCTTTGACGTAATAGGTACCAGCATCCACTTCTATGGTATTAGAATTTCCCTGTGCATCTGTGGTCAGGTCTGCAATCTTCGTATTGCAGGATTGCTCTTTATAGACTCCGTAAACTGTCCCTTCCAGGCTGTAACAGCTGTTTTCATTGGTCATTTCTGGATTGGCTGACTCTTTTTTCAGATTCATACTTCCCTTTTGCTGCTCTTCGACCCACACAATATCCTGCTGATCGTTATACGCTACATAAACTTGATACCGCTGCATATAAGAGATCAGCGTTTGATTCGTCTGACGGTGAGTATTGATTGTGGAATACATCATTCTCACCCCATCTGCCATACTTGATGACAACCCTGTTAAACTCCCGTTATAAAGGTATCCAATCAATGCGTGGCAATAGGCATACGTATTGTTATCTTTTGCGTTATAAATATTTTTCCCCAATCCTTCATAAAGCTCCGGAATCACATAGCATAAAACTGCAGCCTTGATATTGGCGTTCTTCTCCTGAGAATCATCCAAAATCGAAACACTAAAATTTCCAGATGGAGTACCCGAGTTTGGTTCCGCACAGAAGCCAAGATGGTTTCCGGTCTCTGTTTTTACATTAAATTCACACGTTCCCCAACTACCATAAGAATGTGGCTTTCCCGGAGTAATCGTAGCAATTGTTCCCGGTCTGGAAAACAAAGCACTTCCACCTGCAGACTCCTCGTCTCCTACAACCACAGCAGTTCCAATGACTTCACTTCGATCAGTATAGGTTCGTGCTGCAGATAAGTTTTCTGCCGCATAAACGGATATGTTTCCCGATAGTAATAGAACTGATAGTGCTGCTGATAGAATCCGCTTCCATTTTTTCATGCAATTTTTCCTCCTTCTTTCATTTTCTTTTTTGATGCTTCCTATCATTTATGAAGAATCCGCAATCCGAATTCCATTCCGATATCGTCTCACTTTTTGCTCCCTCCCTTCAAAATGGGTACAAAAAAAGAACACTCGATTGAATGTTCTTCTTTTCACAGATATTTTATTCCCTCCACTGCTCTTCCAGATAGGCTTGCTGTTCCTCTTCTGTCATGGCAGGCGTTCTCTGTTTCCAACTACTTTTGTCGTATCTGTCATATGTACTCCTGTTATTTCTTTGCCCCGCATCCAATACAGAAAAATCCATCACTAACGGTTTCTGTCCAGGCCGGAGTATCGACTACATAACGTGTTCCGTACTCTGCCGGATGTTCCACCGTTCTCGTCACTGTTTTGTAATACTCTGTATGGCGTCCTCCTCCTTCTCCTGCTAAGGCGTGTTGTTTCATGTGACCTGATGGATCCGCTGTACAGTCCGCTCCGCAGACGTTGCAGCACTCCCACGGATCATAGACATCTTCTGTGACTGTCTCTGTCCAGGCTTCTTTCACCACATACTGCTCATTATGTCCTACTTCCGAATGGTTGACAGTATGAGTCTTTTCCTGCCAAGTATGCGTATGCTGTGGTTTTTCTGGTTTCGATTCTGGTTGGCTCGGCTTCTGCTCCGGTTTTGATTCTGGCTTTTGTTCCGGTTTCGACTCTGATTGATTCGATGGTTTGGAATCCGTTTTCTCCGATTCTTTCTCCGTTTTTGTCTCTTCTTTTTTATTTGTTTTTTCTGTGGATTTATTGTCAGCACTTTCCGACTTTTTCGCTGTCGTCTCCTTTTGTTCCACTGCTTTTTCAGACTTTGTGTCTTCCTTTTTTACATTCTCCTTTTTCGTATCTGTTTTCTTTTCAAGTGCTGCATCCTTTGTATCATTTTTTGCGCTTTTCTGATCAGAGGACTTCGTCTCCTTTTTCATCTCTGTCTGTGTCTGCACAGCTGTATCCTGATTCGCTGCTACATATCCGCCGATTCCCAATACTGCGATCAGACAAATACCACCAGCAATCTGAACTTGTCGTTTGTATTTTTTCAAAATCTCTTTCATTCCTTTTTTTCTCTTTCCATACTCTCTGATTTTAGTATAACACCTCTGCAAGATGCATTCTAGATTACTTTAGGTTACCTTACGTCCGCTCGAACTCCGTCTTTCCATATCTTTCTTTGTTTCCATTGATTCGCTCCATTCCGCTTTACCTCGTATAAATCTGAAAAATTTCCAGTTGTTCCTTCTCTGAAAGTTCTGATACTGGTTTTGCTGCATCAACTTCTACCATTGTCCCTGTAGGTGCTTCGGCTTCTTCACATTTCAGAAAAAAGAGATGGTCTTCCCGTTTCAGAATTGATTTTCCTTGATAATACCCAGTTACATAATATGTCATAGCACTTCTCCTAATTTTCTCTCATACTACAACTATTTTAGCCAAACATCAGCAACGATTCAAGCATTTCTACAAAACCATTTCTACGATATCTTTTACAAGTGTTTCCCAAAACGTTGTTCCTTCGCTGGTGGCTGAAACAGCGGATCTGCCACAAACTCCCCCGCCTCTTTCCATCTGTTCCTGAACTCCTGCATTTTTCCCTGTTCTGCCATAGAATAACGTTTTCCACTTCCTCCTGCAATGATAATATGATCCCACACATCAATTCCCAAAATATCCCCTCCGATACACATTTTAGTTGTAACCAGGAAATCCTCCTTACTTGGCGTGAAATTTCCTGACGGATGATTATGGATTAAGATCACCCCTCTTGCGTTAGAAAGAATCGCACTTTTAAAAAGTTCTCGTCCTGTTACCAGTGTTTCTGTTAATGATCCCATACTGACAACGTTCATGTTGATCACCTGACATTTTGCATTACAATTCAAAATACAAAGTACTTCTCTGTCACATTCTGCTAATTCTTTGGAAATAAATTGAACTACTTTCTGTGATGACGTCAATTCTTCCTCACTGTATAATCTTTTCTCGGTAATTAATTTAATCCTTACAAAATCCAAATGATGATTCGGCTTCAAATGTTACCTCCAATACTTTTCCGTCTTCCAGATTGTGAATCCATTCCCAAAATTCTTCCCACTCCATCTCGCTTTCCTGATATGCCATCCTCTAAACTCCTTTCTCCAAATTTTTTAATTTCTACACTTCAATCCTTTCATTCATTTTTGGATGAACCCAGAATAAGCTTTTGAAAAAAATAAAGCCCACCTCCACCTAATAAAATGCTTATCGCACGATTCCATATCGTATCTTCTGGAAATACAACTTCCCAAAGATTCATTAAGCCAAATAAGCAAAGCATCCCCAACAGTTCAATCAGGTGATTAGTTTCTTTACATTTTATTCCAAATTGCTTATTTCTCTTGTTTTTTTCTTTTTTCATTAATCTATTTTTCCAACTCATTCTATCGTCCACCTCACTTTACGACATCGTGTCACAAATTTGATCGTTTATTACCCTGCCTGTCCGCCTCCATACAAGTCATGGTTCACTGCCAAGCGATAGTAATGCTCCATAGTCAACGGTGCATTATATAAACTGGTCAACAAATAATTTTTCACATTCTGAACTTTCCCTGTATTTCTCTTCATACTATCCAATACATACTCGAAATGAGCATCATTTAACATCTGGAATCTATCTTTCACCAGAATCGCAGGTTTTTCATCTCCTGCAATCCAAATCATTCTGTCATCTGGCAGCATCAATACTTCTACAGTCAGCTCCACCAATTCGTCCACTTCATTTTTCTGATAACGTGGATTTTGAATCAAACTCTTATAATAAATCTGCTCCTGTACCATGTTTCGGTAATGTTTCTTTCGCTCCATCACATCGCCCTCTGATAGATCGATAGATTGATTCTCATTATGTTCAATATCACTATACTCAGTATTATTAGATTGTGATTTTGGATATTCTGGAATGTCCGATTTCACTATTCTTGAATGATGATTTTCACTATTCTTGAATTGTGATTTTGCACTTTCTTGAATTGTGATTTTCACATTTCCTGAATTGTGATTTTCATCATTCTTGAATTGTGATTTTGCACTTTCTTGAATTGTGATTTTCACATTTCTTGAATTGTGATTTTCACCATTCAGTGTATTTTCAAGGGTTTCCGCCTCTAAATCCTGTTTTTCTGCCCTTGTCAATTCCTGAATCATAAAGTTTTTCACATAGATCACATTTGGTTTTCCCAACCCCAGACGCTTCTTCTCAATCAGTCCAATTCCACTTTTTACATCCAGTTCTTTTAAAAGACGCACAACCTTCTGAGTTCCACAGTTTAATAATTCTGCAAGTTCCTCTACGGTAAAGATAATATAAACCCTGTCCTCTTCATCAAACCACCGGTTCTTAATACTCAGTCCCATACGGTCTAATAAAAGACCGTACAAAACTTTTGCTTCACAGGAAAGTGAGCGGAAACATTCTGCGGTAAACAAGACCTTCGGAATCCGATAGAACGTATACTGTTCCGCTTCCATCCCCCTAAAATAGTCAAATTTTATTGTGCTCTCCATCCTTCTCACCTTCCTGTCGTTTTTTCCACTGTTCCAATAACAGATAAATCACTTCCTCGATCTGCTGTTTGTTGTAAGTTGCCGGAAAATAATCTGCAATCCTTTTTTCTGGAATCGTCACCTGTCCCCGGCTCCTTGTTTTCTTCATCAGGATATCCTGAACCATGGCCGGATACAGCAATCCCTGTTTGCTCTGCGCTTTCAAACATTCTGCTTGTCTGTCCTGAATCTGTACAGATGACGTTTTCACACAATCCCATACCCAGCCTTGTTCTTCCACGGATAAATAGGATAGTTTTTCTCCAACTTTCATAGAAATCACTTTGTGATCCACAGCATCTAAGAGTTCTGCAATCAATTCTGTCAACCGGATATATCTCTGCACAGTTCTTCCACTTTCACCGGCAGCTTCTCCTACCAAATCCGCCGTAAACTTTTCCCCTTTGCTTCCCTGATGCTTCATGGCTTCATATTTCATCTTATATGCCTTTGCTTTCTCACTTGGCAAAATATCTTCTCTTTGGATGTTAGTATCAACCATAATCACCGTAGCTTCTTCATCTGTCATGTTCCGGACAAGCACTGGCATTTCTTTCAATCCTGCCAATTCACAGGCCCTCCATCTACGATGCCCTGCGATCACTTCATATCCTCCCGTATTAAGCGGACGAACAATTCCTGGGATCAGAATGCCATATTGCTTAACACTCTTTACCGTTTCCTCCATTTTTTCATCGTCCACCACACGAAAAGGATGGTTCCGAAACATATGAAACTGACTGATTGGGAGTCTGACAACTTCTTCTCTTTCCCCATTTTCCATAGAATCCTCAAAAATATCCTCATACCCGGCAAGAGAAATGACTGCTTTTCTTTTATTCATCTCCTACTACCTCCTGCATCAAGGACATGTACTGCCGGACACTTTCGCTTTTCGGTTCATACTCCAAAACACTTAAACCAAAATTGGGCGCTTCTTTAATCCGTACTGTTTTGGGAACATAAGATTTAAAAATATACACATGCTCCCCATATGCTGTCTCAATTGCTTCTTGATAAATTTTCGTATTGTTCAACCGGCTTTCTACTTTATTGTAAAGGATTCCTTCTATTTCCAGATGCGGATTATACTTCTTCTTTACCACGCGCACGGTCCGCAACAACTCTTCCAATCCATCTGTAGCAAACTTATCCAATTCCACTGGAATCAAAACACTGTCACTAGCTACCAATGCATTGATTGACAATGCCCCCAGTGACGGACCACAGTCAATTAAAATATACGTATATTTTCCTTTGACTTCTTCTAATGCCTGACCAAGTACCAGTTCCCCTTCTTCTACCGTTGACAGATAAATCCCCATCATTCCTAACGTTTTATTGGCCGGTATGATGTCCAGATTTTCACCATAGTTCAGAATCGCACCTTTTAATGGATGTTCCAGTTCCTCTATCTGATTTTCCAGAACTGTTTTCAGTGTCACTCTCTGCTTTTTGGAAAATCCCAATCCTATGGTCAAGTGCCCTTGTGGATCATTATCCACAAGCAACACTTTGTTTCCTGCTTTTGCTAATGCTGCACCAAGATTGATGCAGGTTGTTGTCTTTCCGACTCCGCCTTTTTGGCTTGCTACTGCGATTACTTTACACATAACTTTCCCTCCGCTTATTTCGTTCCTCTTTCTACCTCTGCATACACACGAAAATATTTTTTCGTTCCCTTATTCGGAAATGGTTGTGAAATTTCCAAAAGAGCAATCCTTTTGTCTCTCTCCAATATTTTTTTGAACCACTTAATATCATTGGTAGTTCCCTGTAATCTGATTTTTAACATGTTTCACCTCACATTCCGCAATACTCTGGATAACGAAGTTGAATCGCCTGCCAGAAATATGGCGCATACTCACAACAAAACAGATCCTCTACCGTATAATGCTCACACTCTTTTAATTTACCTTCTACCCCTTCCTTTTCATATACAGTCGGTGTGCCATTGCAGTAAAGATTAAATGCCATCCGAATGATTTTCAGACTCCCACTTGTCTGCCATCCGGCACTCATGCATTCTGTTTTGACGCATCCTGTTTCAAAATCATAAATTTCTTCCACATGTTCTCGTGTATCTCGACTGATTCCAAGACAATAGATCAATGCCTGATGATACACATCTTCGTTTCTACATTCCGGTAAATAAAGCAGAAAAAATTTCTTATGCATCTCTCCTTGAAAAGTTATGTTTTTTGTAATCTCATTTGCTCCTAACGCTGTAAAATTTTCCATATTTTTCCTCCTTGAAACTTTTTTATGAAAAAAGACACTCCTATTGGAATGCCCTATATAAAAAATAGGGATACCTTTTCTTGCAAAATCAGTATCCCTATAATCTATCAATTTTTGATAGTCCACTATTTACTTTTATAACAGATTTACTTTGTATCCTTCGTAACGATATCCAGTGCCACAACAACTGTGATTCTGTCCACCAACCTTTTTTCTTTACTATTTATATCCAAGGTATGGAAGTTGAAAAACCTCACAAAATGCGTAAATTCAAGGATTTCTATATATCTCGTCTCTGTAGCAACACCATCGTCTCCACATGCACGGTCTGCGAAAACTGATCAACCGTCCTCACTTTCACCAGTTCATACCCATTTCCACACAGATACTTCAGATCCCGTGCCAGTGTGGCAGAATCACAGCTCACGTACACAATCCGTTCCGGCTGCATCTGCACCATAGTCTCAAGCAGAGATTCCTCGCAGCCTTTCCGCGGCGGATCCACTACAATCACGTCAGCGTGGGCCTGTTCTCCCGGATGTGCCTTGGCATAATCCGCATAATATCCCGGCAGAACCTCTTCTGCTTTTCCAACATAAAACTTTGCATTCTCGATTCCATTGATCTGCGCATTTTTTCTGGCGTCCTCGATGGCCTGAGGAATGATCTCCACACCGTAGACTTGTTTCGCCTTCTGCGCCAGAAACAGGGATATCGTTCCGATTCCACAGTAGAGATCCCAGACCGTCTCATCTCCTTTTAAGTCTGCATACTCCAGTGCAAGTCCGTACAATTTCTCTGTCTGCACCGGATTGACCTGGAAAAAGGACAGCGGAGAGATCTGATATTTGATTTCACCGATATAATCTGTAATAAATGCCTGTCCCCACAGCACTTCATAAGAATCTCCCATGATCACATTGGTGTTTTTCTGATTCACACTGATCGTGATACTGGTCATTCCTTCGATTTTCTGCAGTAATTCAACCAGTTTTTCACAATGAGGGATTTTTTTTGCGTTGATGACAAGACAGACCATAATCTCTTTGGTTGTAAAGCCATACCGGATCAGGACATGACGAAGTAAGCCTTTCCCTGTTTTTTCATCATATGGCTCCATCTGATATTGCTCCATAAATGACAGGATGGTTTCCAGAATCTCCTGATTCTGCTCTACTCCCAGTGCACAGTCTGTATTTGCAATAATATCGTGAGTACGGCCTGCATAAAACCCTGTCACTGTCACTCCATTTTTATCTTTTCCAAACGGGAACTGCGCCTTATTTCTGTAGTGAAATGGGATTTCCATTCCCACGATCGGATGTGCAATTTTTTCCAGCAGTTCTGGCGAAAAGCCGCCGATCCTCTCCAGATTTCCCAACACTTTTCTGTTTTTAAACTCCAGCTGCTTCTCATAGGAAATCTGCTGAATCTGACATCCTCCGCACTGTCTTGCGAATTTACACTTCGGCTCCACTCTGTCTTTGGACGGTTCGATAATCTGTATCATTCTCGCATATCCATAATTTTTCTTGGCTTTCATAATTTTTGCTTCCACCACATCACCGATGACCGCATCCTTGATAAACAGCGTATAGCCGTCAATTTTTCCGATTCCTTCCCCGTTCACTCCGATATCTTCAATCGTCACCTTTACTACATCATTCTTCTGCATCTGTTTTTCTCCTTTATCTGAAAAAAGAGGGCGCACAAAATTTCTTTTGGTCACCCTCTTTTGTTTCTCTGTCTCTAAATGGAACTTCTTCTCAGGTTTGTCTCAAACATCCGGTTGTAACCCAGCCAGTCATTTCCCGGTTTATTTTTAAAGATCTCCGTCAGAGTCTGCATCTTGGCATCTGCATTATCTGCCAGATTCAATGCCATCGCCTCTGCGAGGGCCGGTTTTTTCGGAGAACCATACTCCAGCTCCCCGTGATGGGAAATAATACAATGCTTCAATTCACTTCCCAGCTTTTCCGGAAATCCCGGAATCTCTCTTATCGCATCATTCATCATCTCAACACCAATGATGATGTGCCCCAGAAGCTGTCCGTCATCCGTATAATCATTATCCGGAAATGCAGAAAGCTCTTTTGTCTTTCCAATATCGTGGCACATTGCCGCCGTATAAAGAAGATCTCTGTTCAAGATTTCATAGGTGTCCGCAAAATACCGACACATCTTCACAACACTTAACGTATGCTCCAGAAGTCCTCCTGCAAATCCGTGATGAACTGTTTTTGCCGCAGAATGTTCTTTAAACACGCGGATAAACTCCTCATCTTTCACAAAATAATATTCCAGCAGCTGACGCAGCCACGTGTTGGAAATTCCACGGATAAATCCGAGCAGCTCTTCATACATACTGTCCACACTCTTCTCAGAAGTCGGCATATAATCCGCCGGATTGTATTCACCCTCTTCTGCTTTTCTGATCTGACGGATGTTCATCTGCAGACTTCCGTTATAACTTGTCACATCACCAAATACTTCGATGAAATCCTTCTCATCATACTCTGCGATCCCCTGAGAATTCGGATCCCATACTTTTCCATCCAGTGTTCCCGTCTTATCCTGTAAAATCAGATTGTCATAAGGCTTTCCGTTTCTTGTCTCCGCGGAACGTTTTCCTTTACATAGGTATACATTCCTGATTGTCTCGCCTTCATGTAAATCCTTGATATATCTCATAATAATTTTGTTTCCTCTCTATTTTTGCTATTCTTTACTCACGGCTGTCAAGTACCAGCTGAAACGAAATCTCCACGTATCCTCCTGCACCGAGACGTTTTCCCTGAATCCGGATCGTATCTCCCGCTTTACACTTCTGGAGTACCTTTTCATACTGAGCCATAGAGGCAATCTCCTCGCCGTCCACAGACTGGATTACATCACCGCTCTGGATTCCCGCTGCCATTGCCGGAGAGTTCGCCTGTATCTGGGTCACATACATTCCGGACGGCACCTGCTTTGATTCCGAAATATCACTGCTGACCGTCACTCCGTAAATCCCTGCATAGGGAACCGACTGACTGTTTAAAAGCAGTTCCATGATCGGTTTTAAATCAGAAATACCATATGCATTGGCAGTATGCCCCTGATTCTCTGTCCAGATCTCGGAATCAATGAGTCCGATGATCTCCCCGTCCAGATTACACAGAACACCGGAACTAAAATCCGCTGACGGAATATCTGTCGCCAGAACGCTGAATGTATGATCCGGAATTGCTTTTTCATGTGCGTTAGAACTGATCATACCATATCCTGTTCCATCTGAATATCCAAATGTATCTCCAAGGGCGATCACCGGATCTCCCTCTGCCACTATATTTGAATTTCCGAGAGCCGCTGTTTTTATCTCATCCCACGTGCTTTCAGAAATCAGATTTCTTCTGACACCAAACACCGCCAGATGACTGTTTTTATCCTGCTTTTTCAGCGATGCTTCACAGGTGCTGCCATCTGAAAACTGCACATTCCAGACAGTGGATTCCCCGCAGACAGAATTGTTGCTGAGGATCAAAAGCTCCTGTCCATTGTCTGCTGCGATCAGCCCTGTACATCCCATATCTTCATTATTTACATCCTTTGTAAGATTCGCCGCATCCTGCTCACCCCGAACCGTGACCACACTTTTTGCGGCCTCTGCTGCAATCTGGTAAACACTCTGCATCATGGCTTCATAATCTTCTGCTCTCAGATTTTTCTCCTGCGAATCCTGCTCCTGCGCCTCGTCTTCTTCCAGATGCGTCTCTTCACTGTCTTCCGGAATGGTCACAGTTTTCGGAGATCCCGGAAATAAGTTCTGTACCCACGGATTCAGGGCATAAAAACCCAGACAGGCAAACGCACCTACCACGATTCCATAAACAGCCAGTTTCAGAAGCTGTTTTCTCACCTGTTTTCCGGTGATCGGTTCCGGCTTGATCGTCTCCTGCAGAAAAGAAAAACTATCCTCTTTTTGCTCTTCATTCAAGTCTTTGGGGGACTTTTCTTTTGGGTCTTCATTCCACGGCATAATTGCTAATCTCCTCTGCTGTATAGTATAACCGATTCCCCCGGATTGTTCAATATTTATCCTTTTCATTCCCCCACAAATAAGGTAAAATATAGCTGTGAGTTCGAATTATAAAAGGTGAAAGAATATGAATCAAAAAACATTGACAAAATTAGAATATTATAAAATCACTGCGCTTTTGGAGGAACAGGCTTCTTCCATGCGCGGAAAACAGCTTTGCCGCAAGCTGAAACCGATGATCGATCCGGAAAAGATCAACACTGCACAGGAGCAGACCGAAGCGGCATTTACACGGATCGTCAAAAAGGGACGCATCTCTTTTGGCAATGCATTCCCCATCGGAGAGTCTTTAAAACGTCTGGAGATTGGCGGTGCACTTGGATGCGGAGAGCTTCTTCGCATCTGCAAAGTTTTACAGAATGCCGGAAAAGTAAAGGCTTACGGACGTCACGACACACAGGAAGAGCTTTGTGACTGCCTGGATGTCTATTTTGAACAGCTGGAACCTCTGTTTCCTCTGACTGCCGAGATTGAGCGCTGTATTCAGGGAGAAGACGAGATCAGCGATGATGCCAGCAGCACATTAAAGAATATCCGCCGCAGCATCGGACACATCAACGATAAAGTTCATGCAACTCTGACAAATCTGGTGAACGGTTCTCTGCGCACCTATCTGCAGGATCCGATCATCACCATGCGCGGAGACCGCTACTGTGTTCCGGTCAAAGCCGAGTATCGCAGTCAGGTCAACGGGATGATCCACGATCAGTCCTCCACCGGTTCTACACTGTTTATCGAGCCGATGGCAGTCGTAAAACTGAACAACGACCTCAAAGAACTGTATGCGAAAGAACAGGAAGAAATTCAGGTCATCCTCGCCCGTCTCAGCGAAGAGACCGCGCAGTATATTGAAGAGATCCGCACGGATTACCGTATTCTGACGGATCTTGATTTTATCTTTGCCCGCGGTGCACTGGCACTTTCTATGAATGCCAGCCGTCCGATCCTCAACACAGATGGACGCATTCACATCCGTGAGGGAAGACATCCTCTTCTGGATCCGAAAAAAGTAGTTCCGATCACGGTTTCTCTGGGAGACGATTTTTCTCTTCTGATCATTACAGGACCAAATACCGGCGGAAAGACGGTATCTTTAAAAACCGTAGGACTTTTTACCCTGATGGGACAGTCCGGCCTTCACATCCCTGCCAGAGACCGTTCTGAACTGGCAGTGTTTAAACAGGTCTATGCAGATATCGGAGATGAGCAGAGCATTGAGCAGAGCTTGAGTACCTTCTCTTCTCATATGACAAATATTGTCTCTTTCCTGCATGATGTAGATGAGAATTCTCTAGTTCTGTTTGATGAGCTTGGAGCCGGAACGGATCCTACCGAAGGAGCCGCGCTGGCCATCGCCATTCTCTCCTACCTGCACGGACGTGGAATCCGCACCATGGCTACCACTCATTACAGTGAATTAAAGGTTTACGCACTTTCCACTCCCGGAGTTGAGAATGCCTGCTGTGAGTTTGACGTAGAAAGTCTGCGCCCGACCTACCGCCTTCTGATCGGAATCCCGGGAAAGAGTAATGCATTTGCAATTTCCGGTAAGCTCGGCCTTCCGGATTATATCATCGAAGATGCCAAAACCAGACTTTCCGAACAGGATGTCTCATTTGAGGATCTGATCTCAGATCTGGAGACAAGCAAGCGCACGATTGAAAAAGAACAGGAAGAGATTGCAGCATATAAAAAAGAAATCGAAGCACTGAAAAGTCAGGCGCAGCAAAAACAAGAACGCATTGAGGAACAAAGAGAGCGGATTCTTGCCGAAGCCCGCGAAAAGGCAAATACAATCCTGCGCGATGCCAAAGATGTGGCTGATGAGACGATTAAAAATTTCCGCAAATTCGGAAAAGAAAATATTTCAGCCGCCGAAATGGAAAAAGAACGAGAACGTCTGCGCAAGAAGATGAAGGAAAATACCGCATCTTCATCTTTGAAAGTACAGAAACCGAAAAAGGAATACAAACCGACTGATTTCAAACTCGGAGAATCTGTAAAAGTACTGAGCATGAATCTGACCGGAACCATCAGTTCCCTTCCGGATTCCCGCGGAAATGTGACAGTGCAGATGGGAATTTTAAGATCTCAGGTTCACATTTCAGATCTGGAGATTATCGAAGAGGCGAATCCTTATGCACCAAAATCATTCAAACGTACGTCAAAAGGCAGGCTGAAAATGAGCAAATCTCTGTCCGTGAGCCCTGAAATCAATCTGCTTGGAAAGACTGTAGACGAAGCAGTTTCTGAGCTGGACAAATATCTGGATGATGCTCTGCTGTCCCATTTAAGCACAGTGCGGGTAGTACACGGAAAAGGAACCGGAGCACTCCGAAAAGGAATTCACGAATTCCTGCGCCGTCAGAAGCATGTCAAGTCCTACCGTCTCGGGGAATTCGGAGAAGGAGACGCCGGCGTCACGATCGTGGAGTTAAAATAAACGGGGTTATAAGAGAGGAGTATTTATGATTGCAAAACAGAAAATTTTAATTGTGGATGATGATGAGAATATCGCAGAACTGATCTCGCTCTATCTGATGAAAGAGTGCTTTGATACGAAAATTGTGTCAAACGGGGAGGATGCGCTGTCTGCCTTTGAGACATATCAGCCAAATCTTGTTCTTCTGGATCTGATGCTTCCGGGAATCGACGGCTATCAAGTCTGCCGGGAACTGCGCGCCAAATCACAGGTACCGATCATCATGCTCTCTGCAAAAGGAGAAGTATTTGACAAAGTACTGGGACTGGAGCTGGGGGCAGATGACTATATCATGAAGCCGTTTGACTCCAAAGAGATGGTAGCACGAGTGCGTGCTGTCCTGCGCCGTTATCAGCCGGTCAAGCCGGAAGCACCTGCCGCAGAAAAGGTAAAATGTGTCGAGTACGACGGACTTACCATCAATCTTACAAACTATTCCGTACTGTGCGACGGCCAGAACGTTGACATGCCTCCAAAAGAACTGGAGCTTTTATACTTTCTGGCTGCTTCTCCAAATCAGGTATTTACAAGAGAACAGCTTTTGGATCAGATCTGGGGCTATGAATACATCGGCGACACCCGCACAGTAGATGTTCATATCAAACGTCTCCGCGAAAAGATCAAAGATCATCCGGGCTGGGGACTGAGCACCGTATGGGGAATCGGTTATAAATTCGAAGTAAAATAAACAAAAAAGGATGGATACTATGAAAAGTACACTGCGTTTAAAATTTATCATGCTGTATATTATCTTTGGATTTCTCAGTATTTTCACGGTATCCCTTTTGTCGAATCAGCTTCTGCTCAATAAACTAGAACAGGATTCCTCACAAAATATGTACCGGATTGCAAATCAGACTGCGACCTCCTACCTGCCCTCATACTTTTCAAATGATCTTTCAGCCTGGTCTGTTCATTCTCAGCTGCAGGCTATGCAGCTGTATCTGAACGCGTCCGTCTGGTTTGTCAAAACAGACGGCACATTGATTACTTCTGCCCCTCTGGATGGAACCGAAGCCCCGGAACAGATCCTGGAATTCGACCCTGCCGAGATCGGAAACAATCAGTTTATCTCCGGAAATTATCATGGATACTTTGAGGAAGATGTAATTACTGTCATGGCACCTGTCACCCAGGACTTTTCTGTGCAGGGCTATCTTTTGATCCATCGTCCGATCGAAAGCCTGAAGCAGACATGCCATTCTCTGATCCTGCCGGTATACATTACGATGGCCGTGATCTATCTGCTGTCCTTTCTCTTTCTGATTGGGTTTGAATTTTTTGTATTCCGTCCACTGAGACAGATTACAGAAGCGGCAACTCAGTATGCATCCGGAAATCTGACCTATGAGATTCCTGTAACAACGCACGACGAGATGGGATATCTTTCTGCTTCTCTGAATTACATGTCCTCACAGCTGAAGGATATGGAGGAATACCAGAAAAAGATTGTAGCGAATGTCTCTCACGACTTCCGTTCTCCGCTCACCTCGATCAAAGGCTATGTGCAGGCGATGACTGACGGCACGATTCCGCCCCAGTTGCATCAGAAATATTTGAATATCATTCTCTTTGAGACGGAACGTCTGACAGATCTGACACAGGATCTTTTGACACTCAACGAGTTTGACCGGAATGAAATGATCCTGGACAAGACAGAGTTTGATATCCAGCAGATGATCAAGAACACTGCCGCCTCTTTCGAAGGCACCTGCACAAGCAAACGGATTTCCATTGAGCTTCTGCTTCTGGCAGGCAATATTCTCGTGTATGCAGACCGACGGAAGATTCAGCAGGTTCTTTACAATCTCATTGATAATGCGATCAAATTCAGCGGAAACGACTCTTCGATCACGATTGAGGTCACCGAAAAGAATGAGAAGGTTTTTGTTTCTGTCAAGGATACCGGAATGGGAATTCCAAAAAAAGAACTGAATAAAATCTGGGAACGCTTTTACAAGTCCGACCTGTCCCGCGGAAAGGATAAAAAAGGAACCGGCCTCGGACTTGCCATCGTCAAAGAGGCCATTCAGGCTCACGATGAACATATCAATGTCATCAGCACAGAGGGCGTTGGCACAGAGTTCATCTTCTCTCTGACGAAGGTTTAAATCCTTACAGGTCTCTTTTGTTAAATATGAAAACAGCTGCTGCAAGATTCACGATACCAACAAGCAGTGTGACTGCAATCGCCGCAAAATAGTCCTTGATATCAACACTTCCCGCAAGCAGAGGTACCCCATCCAGCAAATGGATCGGGAGTGCCTCTTTTATTTTCGGAATGAAGCTTAAAATATAGCAGAATGCAAATCCGCCTCCTACACCGAGTAACGCAGATGCTGCTGTATTACAGCAGACAGACGAAACAATGGATTCAGACGACACTTTGCGTGATAAAATCAACCTTAATTCTATTCGCTAAATCCATAATTTTTGAATCAATGAGTTTTATTGTCTTCTGGAATTCTTCATCGCTTTTTCCAGTAGGATCCTCCAATCCCCAATCCTCCCTGTGCCTGCATGAAACAGTCGGGCAGTTCACATTACATCCCATTGTGATCACAATATCTACAGGAGGGATATCTGACAACAGCTTTGAGTACTGTGTTTCTTCCATATCAATCTGGTATATTTCCTTCATTAAGCGAACTGCATCCTGATTGATCTGCGGTTTCGTTTCTGTTCCGGCAGAATAACTTTCAAAGACATCACTTGCAAGATATTTACCAAGCGCTTCCGCAATCTGACTGCGACATGAGTTGTGAACACATATAAAAGCCACTTTCATTTTATCCATATCTGTTACGCCTCCTTCTCTTCCAATATTCTTTTTAATTCCTTCATCCTTTTTTTCAAATAATTCCATAATTCACGTTCTCCTTTAAATAAATACTGCGCTGAAGATATTAAAAGTATAACCGACAATGATAATCCCTGCCGTGCATATCCCAATAAATAATACCAGTAATTTTGGTTTTACAGCTTTTTTCAGCATGATCAAAGACGGCAGACTTAATGTTGTTACTGCCATCATAAATGATAAAATTGTTCCCAGCTCTGCACCTTTTGATAACAAAGCTTCTGCAACAGGGATTGTACCGAATATATCCGCATACATCGGGATTCCAACCAGCGTTGCTAAAATCACACCAAAAGGATTCCGACTTCCCAAAACACTCTCGATCCAACTTTCCGGAATCCAGTTATGGATCACTGCTCCTATTCCTACCCCAATCAGAATGTATGGAAATACTTTTTTAAAAGTTCCTATCACCTGCTTTTTGGCATATTGTACCCTGTCCTTTTTGGTTAATGTCGGTGAACTGATATCAACACTTCTTGCATTTTTTACAAAATCCTCTACATATTTTTCCATATGCAGTTTTTCAATCAATGTCCCGCCGATAACCGCAATGACCAGCCCGAGAATAACATAAGCCGCTGCAACTTTCGCTCCAAAAATACTCATCAGCAATACAAGACTTCCCAGATCAACCATAGGAGAAGAGATCAAGAACGAAAAGGTAACTCCCAATGGCAATCCGGCACTTGTAAATCCGATAAACAACGGAATGGAAGAACAGGAACAAAAAGGAGTAACTGTTCCCAGTAAAGCGGATATCACATTTGCTCCTATTCCGTCAAATTTTCCTAAAATCTTCTTACTTCTTTCCGGTGGAAAATAACTCTGGATATATGAAATCATAAAAATCAACAAGCATAACAAAATTGTAATTTTGACCACGTCATACAGAAAAAATTGAATACTTCCGCCCAGGCGGCCGCCGATATCCACACCTGCCACAGATAATACATCGCCGATCAACAGATTCAGAAACTTCATCCCCAGTATCTGATCCTGAAAAAATATCCAGATTGTATTTAAAAATTCCAAAAAATCACTCCTCTTCTTTGATATATCAACTTTTTTTGATGTATTGAGGTTTTATAAAAGCCATCCGAAGATGACCTCTATCAACAGCATTTTGACTGCTTTTCACTTTCTGGTGTTGTCAGTTCCAACAGACGTCTGGAAGCATACTCACTTCCACTTTTACTGAGACTGTAATGTGTCCATTTTCCTTCTTGCCTGCTGACTACCAGCCCTGACTCGCAAAGTATTTTCATGTGATAGGATAAAGCGGACTGTCCGATATTCATATACTCAATTAAAACACAGGCGCACTTTTCACCGCTTTTCAAATGGTTTAAAATCGCCAGTCGTTTTTCATCACAAAGTGCTTTGAAAATCTTTACATCTTTTGAATAATCATCCATACCCTTCACCTTACATCAAATATTTTTGATATGTGTATCATACCTCTGAATGCATCTTTTGTCAATATACATATCAACTTTTTTTAATATGTCTTTTTACCCGATCCAATCTTCATGCAATACTTTCATTCCCATGAAGTCCCTTCCCTTGGATCCATGGAAATCGCTGCCGGATGTACAAAATAACTTTGCATCCTGCGCCACCCTATATATCCATTCTTTTTCAGAAGAATCAAATGCTGAATAATTTGCTTCTATTCCGTCCAGACCGCACGTTTTTAAATATTGCAGAATCACCTGAATTTCTTCTTTTTCCAATTTTCGTTTTTCAAAATTGCGATAAACAAAGAGGGGATGTGCCCACACAGCACGTCCCCCGGCTTTATGAATCAATCGAATCGCCTGCTCTATTGAAATATTAGCGGCATTCAACAAAGACTCAAACACTTCCAGAACCCTCTGTTTTCGCGCCTCCAGTGCTTTGATCAGATCCGGATCATTCTCATCAAAGCCATAGCCGAGCAGATGAATGGAAAATGGCAGAGAAACCGCATCCAGAGTCTTCTCCTGGCATGTAAATTCAATCCCAGAAATAAATGTGATCCGATCTCTGCTAAGCATCCTTGCTTTTTGGATTCCGTCAATCGTATCGTGATCCGTCAGAGAAAACCTTGTGATCTTCTTCTCCAACAACATAGGAAGAATCTCTTCTATTTATAGAGCATATTTTTAATGGACGCATCTTCCATATTCTCGTTTGTCACCCACACATATCCTGTATCCACAAGAGCTTCGTTTCCTGTCTGAAGGATACTCCTTGCTGCTGCCACTACAGAAGCATAACCAATTCCAAATGGATTCTGCACTGCAAGCCCTTCAATCTCCCCATTTTTCAATGCCTCGATCTGAGCTTCTCCGGCATCAAATCCTGTAAGAACAATGTCATCTGTCTTTTCTGCCTCTTTCAAGGCTGACAATCCAAGCTGCACTGCCGTAACATTCGTTCCGAACATTCCTTTGAGATTTGGATGCTGTTCCATATAATACAGGATCACATCTTCATCGCTGAGATCATCTGCTGTGATCTCTGGTTCCTCTGCCTTCTTTGCAGCATTCTTTTGCTCTGCAATCTCTTTTTTCAGATCATCCATCTGGTCACAGTAAATCGTATCTACAATCTGCACATTCGGATGTTCGCTCTTGATTTCTTCCTGAAATCCTGCCAAACGCTCTTTTGCTGCTTCCGAATTACTGTCAGACGCCAGAAGCAGAACCTCTCCCGCATCCTCAATTCCATTGCACAGCTGATATGCGACTGTTTTTGCAGCCTCTGTATTGTTCGTCTTTACAGTACACTGGATTCCCTGATACGTATTTCCGGAGTCCAGAGCAATGACCGGAATCCCATTCTCTGCTGCCGCATCAAACTGTACCTTACATGCATCCTCATCAATACTTGCGATTCCTAACGCATCCGGATACCGCGCCAGTTCTTCATCCAGAATATTGACCTGTTCATCAATATCCTCTCCGTCCGGTGCATTAAAGGTTGCCTTGATCTTATCTTCCCCACTGTATCCAAAAGTCTTATTCAGATCCTTTACCGCCTGTTCCACACCTTTTTTTACTTCTTTCCAATAAGACGAGTTCTCATCCTTTCCGATGATCGATATATAAGTACCCGGCTCCAGATTAAGCCCCTGTATATTGCTGTAAGCTGCCGGTGTCACAAAATCCAGATTAGCCTGATACGAAGGCTCCTCAGTCTTATCTCCTGTAAAAGTCGGAGTCTCCTCCTTTTTGCTGCAGGCACTGGCTGCCAGGGCAACACACAAGATCGCCGGTATCACTGCTCTTAATTTTCTTGTCATATCAAAACCTCCAGTATAAACTGTCTTTTCACAATAGATTATCCCCCTTATGTATCCCGTAATACATGATTTCGGCGGGCGGACTTCGTCCGATAAGGTATACTATACACGATTTCTGTGAAAAAAAAAGAAATATTTTCTTAATTTTTGAAAAATTTTATATTTTTACTCTTTAAATTGCATTTGATTTTAACCATAAATTCACAATGATAATGCTTGTATATTTCCCTCATTTGTATTAAAATGTTGGTAACGGTAACGGCAATCCTTTATCGTAATTCCAAAGAAGGAGGATACATATTATGGCACACGTAATTAGTGATGAATGTGTAAGCTGTGGTTCTTGCGAAGGCGAATGTCCAGTAGGAGCTATCTCCGAAGGCGATGGCAAATACGAAATCGATGCTGATGCTTGCGTTGACTGCGGAGCATGTGAAGCTGCCTGTCCTACAGGAGCTATTTCAGCAGAGTAATTTTTAATATTTGCGAGTGATCACAAGCATGAAAAGAGCATTTTGAATCTCAGATTCAGGATGCTCTTTTTCATATCTTTAAAATCGCTGCTGTTCCCAGTAATCTCAAGTCACTTCCTGACACAATTTGACGAACGGTTTCTAAGGCGTTTTACACCCCCTCATGCTATAATAATACCGAAAACAGATCATAGGAGGTATATTTTAATGGGCGAGGTCAGATTTATGATTTCTGAAGCGGCAAAACAGGTTCATGTAGAATCTCACGTTCTGCGTTACTGGGAGGAAGAGCTTGAGCTTGTCATCGGACGCACAGAAATGGGACATCGATATTATACCGAAGATGATATACAACTCTTTTGCTGTATTAAAAAACTAAAAGATGCCGGAATGCTTTTAAAGGACTTAAAGCCTCTCATTCCGGAATTAAAATCAACCAAACTGAAGCTTCAAAAGACAGAGGCATTAAAAAAAGCAGCTCTGAAAAAAGAAACGACTGCCCCGACTGTGTCAGCTCCCGCTGCGGTTTCTGCTCCGGCGGCTGTGTCAACTCCAGCAGCCATCTCCGAAGCAGAAGTCGTGCCGGTCACTCAACTGGAACAGGTCCGTTCTCTGATCGGAGATGTATTGACAGAGGTCGTCGTGTCCAACAATGAAGAATTAAAAAAAGACATCAGTAAGTCTGTCACTACTGATGTCATACGAGAAATGGACTTCCTCTTCCAGGCAAAAGAACGGCAGGAAGAAGAACATTTCCGCAAACTGGACACGCTGATCCGCCAGCAGCAGGCGAACCGCAAAGAGGCGGCCCGCGAACATCCGCTCGGCAGATTAAAAAATATGTTCAATCACTGCTGATCCTGACGAAGTTCATTTCCAAAACGGGTGTACTGCGGCATCCATGCCAGTCTGACGGTTCCAACCGGACCGTTTCTCTGTTTTGCAATGATGATTTCCGCAATATTTTTGTCTTCTGTATCAGGAATATAATAATCCTCACGATAGATAAACATACAGACATCGGCATCCTGCTCGATGGCTCCGGACTCACGAAGGTCGGAAAGCATCGGGCGTTTGTCCGTTCTCTGTTCTACCGCACGGCTCAACTGAGACAATGCGATCACCGGAACATTCAATTCTCTTGCCAGTCCTTTTAGAGAACGGGAGATTTCGGAAATCTCCTGCTGACGGCTTTCATTGCTTCTTCCACCACTTCCGCTCATCAACTGCAGGTAGTCGATGATGATCAGATCCAGACCGTGCTCTAACTTGTACTTACGGCACTTGGAACGCATCTCTGTAATAGAAATACCCGAAGTATCGTCAATGATCAGTTTTGATTTTCCGATCGTACCGGCACCTTCGATCAGTTTTTCCCAATCCGAATCTTTCAGATTTCCGGTTCTCAGTATCTGCGCATCTACATGAGCCTCCAAAGAGAACAGACGATTTACAAGCTGTTCCTTGGACATCTCAAGACTGAAGATGGCAACGGCCTTCTCCTGACGGAACGCCACATGCTGGGCAATGTTCAGTACAAATGCTGTCTTTCCCATAGACGGACGCGCCGCCACCAGAATCAGATCCGAACGCTGCAGACCGGAGAGTTTGTAATCCAGATCAATGAAGCCTGTCGGAATTCCGGTTACCGTTCCTTTTGTCTTGGATGCTTTCTCGATCACTTCCAAAGCATTTAACACAACCTGCTTGATCGGCGTATATTCCTGACTGTTTCCATGCTGTGCCAACTCAAAAATCCGCTTTTCCGCAGCATCCATGATCACATCCAGCGGTTGATTCTCCAGATAACAGTTGTTTGCAATCTCTTCATTGATCTTGATCATCTTCCGAAGAGTTGCTTTTTCGCGGACGATCTCTGCATAATACTTGATATTTGCCGAGGTCTGGGCGTTGACCAGAAGTTCTCTTGCAAACTCCAGTCCGCTGATCTCCGGCGGAGCATTTTTCTCTTTCAAATGCTCCTGCAGTGTGATCAGATCCACCGGCTTCCCTGCCTGAAACAATTCTACCATCGCATCAAACAGCATTCCGTATGCACTCTGATAGAAATCCTCCCCTGTAAGCATCTCAGCTGCGACCATAATTGCATCTTTATCCATCAGCATGGCGCCCACAACCGCCTGCTCCGCTTCTGTGCTGTGGGGCAATATTCGTTTAATCGCTGCTTCCATAAACTCTATTTCCCCTTATGCTTCTTTCACGGAAACATTCAACTCTGCTGTCACTTCCGGATGCAGTTTTACAGATACGATATGTGTTCCCAGTGTTTTAATCTGCTCTTTCAGCTGAATCTTCTTTTTATCAATATCCAGATGCATCTGCTCTTTGACTGCCTCTGCAATCTCCTTGCTGGAAACAGAACCGAATGTTCTTCCGCCTTCACCGACTTTCATGGTAAGTACAACTTTTCCTGCTCTGAGTTCCTCTGCCAGTTTTTTCGCTGCATCCAGGTGCTCCTGTGCAACCTTGGCTTCATTGTTCTTCTGCAGCTTCAGGTCATTGAGATTTTTCCCGTTTGCTTCTACCCCAAGCTTTTTCGGCAGAATAAAGTTTCTCGCATATCCGTCATTTACATTGACAACCTCTCCTTTTTTTCCAAGAGCTTTTACATCCTGTAATAAAATCACTTTCATTTTATATATCTCCTTCCTCTATCATCTGGTCGATCGTTACCTTTAGCGCCTCGATCGCCTCTTTTACGTTTGTATGTTCAAACTGTGCGCCGGCTGAATTGATATGACCGCCTCCGCCCAGTTTTTCCGCTATGATCTGCACGTTTACTTCGTCTATAGAACGTGCGCTCAGGAAAATCCTTCCATCATACACTGTCAGCACAAAAGATGCCTTGATACCATTGATATCCAGCAGCTCATTTGCTGTCTGTGCCGCCAGTACCGTCGGACTTGCAATGTCACTCGGACACTCTGCAATGGCATACTGTTCTCTGTAGACCTCTGCCATACGCATCGCCTCTGCCTTGGCACGGTAAGACTCCATATCGTCCCGGAACATCTTTCTGACCCGGGTAATGTCCGCTCCGCAGCGTCTTAAATATGCCGCCGCCTCAAATGTACGGACACCGGTACGGTTCATAAAATTCCTCGTATCGATCATGATTCCTGCATACAGGCAGTCTGCCTCAATGGACGGCACCTTGATATCATCCACAATATACTGCAGGACTTCTGCCACCATCTCACAAGTGGAGGACGAATACGGCTCAATATAGGACAGGACCGCATTGTCGATCACCGTACTGCTCTGCCGGTGATGATCCAGCACCGCAATGGTCTTAGATCTCTTTAAAAGTTCCGGACACTCTGTCATCTGTGGTTTGTTCGTATCTACCACCACGACCATAGCGCTGTCTGAAATATAATCCAGCGCTTCTCCGGAAGTCAGGAAAATATCTTTTCCATACACACTGCTCTGCGCGATCTCATCATACAGAGGCTTGATCGAAGTACTCACGTCGTTGATCACGATATGCGCCTTCTTTTCCAAAGCAACAGCAGCTCTGTAAATTCCCATACACGCTCCAAAAGAGTCCGGATCTGAAATCTTATGTCCCATAACAATAACCTGATCCTTTGCCACAATGAACTCTCTGAGCGCCTCTGCCTTAACACGGGCTTTAACTCTCGTATTTTTGGCTGTCTGCTCTTTCTTACCTCCAAAATATGTGATTCCTTTACAATCCTTGATCACCGCCTGGTCTCCTCCTCGTGCCAGTGCAAGATCGATCGCCATACGGGCATAATTGTAGCTCAGCGCATAAGTTGCTGTATTCAGTCCTAATCCGATACTCAAAGTAGCGGATCGGGCATTTCCGATGTTGACCTGCTTGACTTCTTCCAGGAGCGAAAACCTATCAGCTTCAAACTTACGGTAGCTTTCTTTTTTCACAACAAAGAAATATTTATCATTCTCCAGTTTTTTTACAATTCCGTCCACATCGTTGATATACTTATTAATCTTTCTGTCGATCAGAGCGACCAAAAGAGACTGACGGACTTCTTCCACGCTCTCCATCACTTCATCATAGTTGTCAATGTAGATCAGCCCGGCAATAAGCCTCTGATCTTCATTTTCACGGATGTAAGAATTCAGTTCTGTCACATCCCTCATATAAAGTGCGATAAAATACTCTTTTTCTTTCGGAATCTGCAGCATCCGCTCACTCTCGCTGAAGCCCTCAAGGGAAATCCGGCGCAGCTCCACCTGATAATCCCGCTCCTTATATGTGATCTCCAGCTCGCTTCTGGTCTCATCATCTTTCGGAAAAATTCCCTTATTCAATTCCGGGATTACCTTCTGGATAAACTTTTCTCTTCCATCCACGATTTCCGAAAAACGGTCATTCTTCCATAAAATATGTCCATCCTCCAGAATGATCGCATAGGGAACGGTCAACTCCTTTAACAGCGTGTTCTGAATTCCCTTGTACTGTGTTGAGAACTGGATCAAATCTGCCAGAATAAGAGAGCGGTTGTAAAAATATAACAATCCAACGATCACTACATAAATAATGACGAATACCGTCATCGTAAGTCCGGCTTTTTGATCCGTCATATACATCCAGATATTCATTGCCAACAGTAAGATCGTCATGATCAGCGGCCACTGCATGTACATCCTCAGCTGCCCTTTTAAACGCATGTTTTTGTTCTTCATGATTTCCTATCCTCTATCCATACTTTCATTTGCACAGCCTCCCCATACGCTGTGATTCCACAAACTCAGTCTTAGTATACCACTTTTTTGTCTCCATGTCAGCTTTCATCCACATCCGGTTCCTTCGGCCGATATATCTCACCGGATTCCCGGTCAACAGCAATTCCCTTTTTTTCCAGATGCTCATAGACATCCCCACGGAGAAGTGCATACAGCACGGAAACGATTGGAATGAAAACCAGCATTCCCACGATTCCCATCAGACTGGCTCCGATACTGACCGCTGCCAGCACCCAGATAGACGGAAGTCCCACAGAACTGCCCACCACTCTCGGATAGATCAGATTTCCCTCGATCTGCTGAAGGATCAGGAACATGATCACAAAAACCAAAGCCTTCATCGGCGCCACCGTCAGAATCAGAAATGCTCCCACTACGCAGCCAATAAATGCCCCGAAAATCGGAATCAGCGCAGTAAACGCGATCAGAACACCAATGAGCATCGCATATGGCATCTGCAGGATTCCCATACAGATCACAAACATCGTTCCCAGAATCACGGCCTCCAGACACTGTCCTGTCAGGAAATTCGAAAATGTACGGTAACTCAGAGAACAAACATCCAGAACCTTTTTCACCAGATCTTCTTTCATGTATGCATACATCACTTTCCGGATCTGAATATTTAATTTTTCTTTCTGCAACAAAATGTAGCATGCAAAAACAAACGCAATCACAAAGGTTGTAATTCCACTGGCAATCCTTCTTGCCACAACAATCGTAGAGCCAAGAACGCTGCTCGCTCCACTCGTAAAAAACTTCACGACTTCATTTATTATTTTGTCCCAATCCAGAGTCAGACTGTCCAGCCATTCTTTGATTTCCTTATTGTTATGGAAAATCTCTTCTGCCCAGCTCTGCGCTTTCGGCATAAATGACTGTATTCCTTTCCCGATCGATATAAAAGTGTCCCCCAGCTTCGGAAGCACTCCGAATACCACCAGCCCGATCACACTGACTACTACGATCAGCGTAATGATCAGACTGATCGGACGGGCCAGCCTCTGTGCCACTTTTTTATTTTTCATCATTTGATTTTGAAACAGCTTTTCTTCAAAAAAACTCATCGGAACATTGATCACAAATGCAATTGCACCGCCTAAAAGAAACGGATATACAATTCCCACTCCCTGTCCAAGCACATCCAGAATTAATGAATAATTCCACAATGCGATCAGAAGAATCACTGTAAACACGATCAGTCCCCGTATCTTTTTTAAATTTTCTTTGTTTAGATTCATACTTTACCTGCTCTTTCTCCTGCCTTGTCAGCCATTTTATTTCCAGTATACTCTGTTTGGAACAGATATCAATCCTTTTATTTTATTTTTATTCTTTCACTGTTTCCCCCGGATAGCTCAATCCAAAATTCAATTCATAATAATTTCCCATACTGTCTCTGTATGCATAAGCCTTTCCGTTCTCATCCTTCATTTCATCCGGCATATACAAATCTTTGTCATATCCCGGAACATCGTTTGGACTGATGCAGACTCCTTCTGCATTCACTGCTAATACCTCTTCTCCCCTCGGCAATGTGACAGGCAGCTTGCCTACCGGCGCAAACCGACCCAAAATGACATCCAGCGTTGCGTTCGGATACGTATCAAATCCTGCTAACAGTGCATCTGACTGCGTTTCCACATTTTTCACCAGCCAGGCAAGTGTAAAATTGATATTCGAAATCACTTTTCCTCCATTTTTATGGACTGCATCTGCAATTCTTTTTATCCTGTCCGCACCTGCCAAAGTCGTCTCTTTGTGTGTTCCTGACTCAGGTTTTCCGTCTGCACTCACATTGCACACTACTTTTTCCTCACAGATATCCAATTCCAGATATCCCTGTGTTGCATTAAAATACTCTCCACTGGACGGAGAAATCATCAGGATCGCAAAGTCCGCTTCCTTCGGATTTTCTGTCAGCATTACACCTGAGAACATTTCTTTCAAAGCCTCTGTAGATTTTTTTGACTGTTCTGCATCTTTATGGAATGCCTCAACATAAATGTTCTTTCCTTTCAGTTTCTCTTCTGTCAAAGGCAGAACATCCTTATTCTTCAAAAGAACTACACTCTGACGGTGTGCTTTCGCAGCTGCATCCCAATCCTTCTGTTCTGCCACTGCTTTCACAGCCTCTTTGGGATCCCTGTATGGATTTTCAAACATACCAAGTTCAAACAGCTCCTGCAGAGTGCGCGCAACCGCCCGATCCAATGCTTCATCCGTCAAGATCAGCTGTTCTTTTTGAAACCCTTCCGGAATCGGATGTGTTTCATAATATGCATTTTTCCCTCTCATATAGGCTTCCATTCCTGCTTCGTTGTCATACAGCCCACTGATAAGATCCACTCCTGCATGATTCACTGCGAATCCAATGCGCTCCGGAATATCCAGCATCTCCACTCCCCAGCTCATATTATGCACAATACCGGTATCGGAATTGATATACCCTTCAAATCCCATCTGTTCTCGGAGCATTTCCTGAATAAACGGACGATTGTATGCGAATCCAAACGGCTGGAATTCCAGTTTTTCCCCATTACAATCCCTCTGCAGTGCGCTCTTCTCTGCTGACGGCTTTGAATAATACGGCATAATAGATGACGTATGATTCTTTACTGCGGCTTTGAACGCCGGTATATGATACTTCTGTAAAGATCCCTCGGTTGCATAGACATTCCACTGTCCTGCTGCATAATGAGGATCAAATCCATTCTCTCTTGCTCCGCCTCCCGGAAAATGCTTCGTCGTTACCGCAACGCCTTGTGGCGTCACACCCTCTGCGCTTCCCTGGATTCTTGGGATGATATGATCCATAATCTCATAAATCAACTCCGGATCCTCCCCGAAAGTACCGTAAGTCCTCTGCCATCTGGGGTCTGTCATCACATCTGCCATATACATATACCCCTTGCGCAGACCACAGGCATTCCATTCTCTGCGGATACAGTCTGCGAACTGATCTGCAACTTCAATCCCGGCGCCCTTTACTGCTGCCGCAATCCCCATCGTCCCCGGCCAGGTGGCAAAAGTACCCACCGCATCATTCATACCAAAGACCATTTCACCATTTTCATTCCTGGAATTCGAAGCTACGCTGACCGGAATAAAATGCTCACACTCTTCTGCCACTGCGTGGAGCTGATTCATCCAGTCTGCCAGATCTTCCGGGGTAGGATTTGCCCGTAAAATCATGTGACGGGAAAACCACTCTTTCAGCAAAGTCGTCGTTCCCGGCAGATGCTGCTCACCGAAAATAGTCTTTCCCCGAAACTCTCCCTCATCCAGCAAACCACTTTCATCCAACACCTTCTCACTCGGCTCAAATGTCATAGGACCGCCTGATGGATATTTCCCCATTCTCCAGTCAGAAATAAACAGCTGTGCAATCTTTTCCTTGACCGTCAGCTCTTTTACATAGGCTTCCGCACGCTCTTTTGCCGGAAGCCTCCAGTCATCGTATTCTTTCCATTCCCCGCTGCCGTCCAAATCTTTAAAATAAAACCCGTCTTTCTCAATCACTTTCCGACCGACTGTTCCGATAGTCGGACCACTTGGATTCTGATAGTATTGAATCTTATCTGATGCTTTTCCTGCCATTATGTCTCCTCCTTCATATCCATTTTCCCTTATTATAACAAAAACTGTTTTCGAATATCTACTGAAAAGTAAATAAAAAAGAACCACCACACAACAATATGTGGTAGTCCTTCCGATGTATTTACGCTCTTTAGAATTAGTCCTGTACGTATGGCATCAGAGCAATGTGTCTTGCTCTCTTGATTGCTACTGTAAGGGCTCTCTGATGTTTTGCACAGTTTCCTGTAATTCTTCTAGGAAGAATTTTTCCTCTTTCAGAAACGTACTTTTTCAGTTTTGCTACATCTTTATAATCGATTTCGTTATTCTCTTTTCCACAGAATACGCAAACTTTTTTTCTTCTGCGTGCAGGGCCTCTCTTCTTGAAGCCGCCTTCTGGTCTGCTACCTTTTTCGTAAGCCATCTTCATTACCTCCTGTTTTGATAACTATGGCTTTTGAAGTTAGTTAAACGGTAATTCTTCGTCGATTCCGTCCGGAATGTTCATGAAACCGTCCCCTGCATCAATACTTGGTGCCGGGCCAGGTGCCGGTGAAGACTGGAATGAACTTCTGTTTGCTTCGCTTTCGGCTCTGCTCTCAGCAAATTCCTGATCCTCTACAATCACTTCTGTTGTGTAGACTCTCACACCGTCTTTGTTTGTGTAGCTTCCTGTCTGGATTCTTCCGGAAACGGAAATTCTCATACCCTGACGGAAATATTTCTCTGCAAACTCAGCAGAACGTCCGAACACAACACACGGAATAAAATCTGCAGTCGGTTCTCCATCTCTTTTGAATCTGCGGTCTACTGCTACTGTATATCTTGCAACTGCAGTTGCACTGTCACCCTGTGAATATCTAACTTCCGGGTCTCTTGTCAAGCGACCCACCAAAACCACTTTATTCATATATACCTCTCTTCTCTTATGCTTCCTGTCTTACGCATAAATATCTGAGTACGTTGTCCATGATGCGGATACGCTGTTCGATCTCACCTGGAACACTCGCGTCAGACTCGAAGTGTACGAAGTAGTAAAATCCTTCTTTCATTTTCTGAATTTCGTAAGCGAATCTTCTCTTACCCCATTCATCAACGTCTGTTACGTTACCACCGAAACGTGTGATCATCTCTTTTACTTTCTCGATCACAGCAGCTCTGGCATCGTCTTCGATTTTTGCGCTGACAACAACAGCTAACTCATACTTGTTCATGTTCTGCACCTCCTTATGGTCTCTGGCTCCCGGCTCCTCCGGGAACAAGGAAAATTGTGTCCGCTGATAATTCAGCAGTACGTCACAGTTTCCTATTTTACCATAAGAATCTGCTCGTTTCAAGACTTTTTCTTAATTTCTTTTGTATTCTTTTCTACCAGCCTGCGCGCCACCATGATCTGGTGTCCGCATCCCTGACATTTCAGCCGGAAATCAGCTCCCACACGCAGCACCTCCCATTCACAGCTGCCGCACGGATGAGGCTTCTTCATCCGGATTACATCTCCTACATCAAATCTGTCTGCCATATCCTACTCCTCTTTGATCAAAACTCCCTGCAGAAGAAATCTTTCATCGTCATTGACATTTGTACAAGTAGAAAGACTGACGATCTTGGAATTTCTGTCCACTCCCGGAGACGTTACATAATTGGACGTACTCTTACACTCTGCCAGATATGCTTCAAACTCTTCATCTGTCGTAATATTCAGGTTATAGACTTCTGCCGAATCCTTCACTACTCTTGCAGAAAAGACCTCGTAAGTCCGTGTCTTTCCGTCCGGTGTGTAAATATAGAAATACGGATGCGCCTTATAAAAATCTTCACTTGCATATTCATTCAGCTGGGAGAACATCTCTCCTCCGACTTTCATATTGTGTCCGTAAATAAACGTATTCCGGTCGCTGAAATCATTCTGATTGCGCATATCCATGAAAATTGCTCCCAGTTTGTTGTCATTTGCGGAAAACGTCTTTGTCAGATATTCGTTATTATCTGCACTCTTCACAACCGGATAGCTGATGATCGACGGCTGGTCGAAGCGCAGCCATGCCACGGTATCCGGATTTTCCTGCACCAATTTATCGAAATCCACCTGAAACTTCGGAGCTTCTTCCACTCCCTCCCCAATCTTGTCGCTGACGATGGCAAGATTTTTGATCTCGTCATACTCCTCACCGCCAGTGTAGTACGGAACCATCATCATTGCCAGCTGATACGCGGAAAACACAAACACACAAAGCGCGATCAGAAGCACTGTCAGTGATAATGGATCCCAGCCTTTTTTCTTTTTTCTTTTCTGCTGCTTTTTTTCTTTCATTTCAACCTCTTCTACCTGTTTCATTGTTGTTATTTTTTAAAATCCCAGAGACTCATTCACCAGGATCACTTTGATTCTCCCCGGAATCTGACTGTATCTTGTAATTAAGATCTGAGAACAGATACATCCCTGTTTCTTACAGTCAAAACAGGTTCCGCCCGAAACACACGGCGTCTCTTTCTGAAACCGCTGCGCATTGATCGGCGCCGCCTCATTTCTTGCCCGGTGCAGTGCATCCTCCTGTGTCTTGACAACCTTGTTCATCCCCACGATCAGAAGAACATTCTTTGGACCATACGCATAGGCTGCCACCCGGTTCGCCACGCCGTCAATATTCACAAGAACGCCGTCTTCACTTACTGCATTGGTGCTGCCCAGAAAGAAATCGGCAAAAAATGCTTGATGCATCATTTCTTCTCTCTTTTGCTGTCTCTGCCTGATCTCTGTCATATAACATGTAATCTCCGTTTCGAATGGCATCCATCAGTCCGGCTTCTGCCACGCTCATCGTTCCGCCCCAGCTGATCGTACTACCTTTCGGCATCAGCTCCAGAGCTTTTGCGACTGCCTCTTCCTTTGTCTCTACATAATATGCATCCATATTTCTGCTCTTTAAGGCATTTACAACTCTTGCCCCAAGGACAGCGTTTCTCATGCTTCTGACATCCATCCTGCATTCTCCTTTCTGATCTGTGCAAGCACTCCGTAGATTGCATATGCAACTCCAAACTCTTCATTGGACTTTGTGATATATTTTGAAACCGTCTTCACTTGTGGCATTGCATTCTCCATCGCCACTGTTGCTCCAAAATCCATAGACAGCATGGAATAATCATTCAGACTGTCTCCAAGAACCATCACCTCATCCATCGTATACCCCAGTGATTCGATGTACTGTTTTAAGACCGGTCCTTTCTGTGCTTCCACTGCCGTAATCTCTAAGTTTGTCTTAAAAGAGGAAGCCACTGCCAGTTTTTTATTTTTCTCCAGTTTTTTGCTGATCTTTTCCAGCATTTCCAGGTCATTGGAATACAAAAATACTTTGTAGACTGATACCTGCAACTCTTCCAGTTCTTGAAATTCGGAGATGATCTTCGTATTTTCTACGATTCTCCGATAGAGAGGGGAAGATAAAACGGCACTCTCATCCGTATCCTGACCGGTATCCATGTGAAACAGCTGGATCTGTTTCAAAAAACTTTCTTCGATTTCTTTTTTCGTTCCGATCCGGTAGTCATAATCTCCGGAACTGAAAATGATCGAAACCGGAAATTCTTTCAGATTTTCGTAAATCTCCTCACACAACTCCATCGAAAGCGGTGCTGTACTGACGATCTGCTGCTTTTGATCCCGCACTTCCGCTCCGCTTCCGACAATATAATCACAGACAATATCTGTTTCTTTTAATTCTTCCATTGCGCCTTTAAAGTTTCGTCCTGTGGCGATCATAAAACGGATTCCCGCATCGCATGCCTCATGGATTGCTTTTAATGTCTCAGGCGCTACTTTATGGTCATTACCAAGAAGAGTTCCATCCATATCGCTTGCTATTACTTTTATCATGGTGTTCTCCTGCTTTCCATTCTTCTGATGTTATTGTTCCCACCAGTAATTTTCTGTTGTTTCATATGTCCATAAGAATTAGCATAATGACTGTCGAACAGAAAGTCAACGATTTTTCATCTGATTTTTATAACAATTTATGATTTAATCCCGGCATTTAACAATGTTTCCACTTCCTCCATCTGCCCGAGGATCTTCTGCTGCCGTTCTTCAAATAAAAGCCCTTTATTATACCGGTAGTACGCATCGGATCCATTTTCTTTGATAAACCACACACTGTAGTAATTCGCATTTAATTCTGTAATAAATGCCACCATCTCCTGGCTCTCTCCAAATGCAGTCTCCAGAAACGCAAACACATGCTGCAGCATACCGGCTGCCTCTTCTGTCTGTCCCTCCAGCCTCTCTGCCTCTGCTTCAAACTGTGCTTTGACTTCGTCATAAACCGCTTCTTTGGAACCGGATGACTCATCCACACGGATTCTGGCTGTTTCAAAAAACGCTTCTGCCTTCTGCATGGTTTTCTCTTCTGTGCGGGTCAGCTGCTCCGCTTTTTTTCCTGCTTCCAGATCCTGCGTGATCTGTCCGATCACCGTTTCCAAAGACCACTCTTCCTGATGTTCCCGATATAAAAGCATGTATTCATAAATTTTCGTGACCATTGCATCTGCCCGATAACAGGCTGCAAACGCCTCGCCAAGACGACCGCTCAAAAGTCCTACGATACTCAGATGCTCATCCAGCGGCGCATTCTTGATCTTCTGAATTATGGACGGATCCCATTCTCCTTTTAACAGATCTTCCACCGCATAATCCTGTTTGTACTTATAATAAAGCGCCAGATAGTTTGCAAAATCTTTTGCGATCATCTTGTGCTGAATATACTGATAAACCACATCCCTGTCCACAGTCTTTTCCAGCATCTCATACACCTGTATCAGCTGGGATAAATCTTCCCAGCCTCTTGCTGTCGCAAATACTTTTCCATCCACGGTATTCTCAATCCGATAAAAATTCTTTCTGCGGATTTCAAGATAAGAAATCACTGCCGGGTGGATTCCCTGACGATATGCATATTCTTTCCATACTTCGAAATTTTCCTCCACATCGATCCGCTTAATACGATCCAGTGTCACCACGTCAAATTCACGTACGGATTTGTTGTACTCCGGTGGATTTCCCGCTGTTACGATAATCCAGCCTTCCGGCACCTTCTGATTTCCAAATGTTTTGCCCTGGAGAAACTGCAGCATCGTCGGCGCCAGCGTCTCCGACACGCAGTTGATCTCATCCAGAAACAAGATTCCTTCCCGAATTCCGGTCTTTTCGATCTTGTCATACACAGATGCAATGATCTCACTCATCGTGTACTCTGTTACAGATACCGTTTTTCCACCGTACTCTTTTTCCTGAATAAACGGCAGCCCTACCGCACTCTGTCTTGTATGATGTGTGATCGTGTATGCTACCAGGCCAATACGGCATTCTTTCGCAATCTGTTCCATGATCTGTGTTTTTCCGATTCCCGGAGGTCCCACCAGAAAGATCGGTCTCTGACGGATCGCCGGAATCCGATAATCTCCAAATTCATCCTTGGCCAAATACGCCTCAATAGAATCTTTAATTTCCTGTTTTGCTCGCTTTATATCCATGTATCTCCTCCCATTTCTGATTCTTCTATAATAAGCTTCAATGCCCAGGCCGGCACGTCCACATCCCGGTAATCCTCCTGCATAAATACAAATGCCGTCTTGTATGCCGGCATTTTCCCCGGATAGATTCCGTAACCGTCTGTAAAATAAAGCAGTCCCTTCAATTCTTCAAATTCATGATTTTCCAACATCTGATCCACATATGCAAACGCCGGACGAAAATCCGTCCCGCCCTCTCCGTACAGCTTTAGATGCTCCATATATTCTTTCAATTCTTCTTTGCTTGTAATCTTTTGGTCTGACTGCACAGTCTCATCACACTGCAGAATATGAATGTTGGTCTTTTTAAAAAAGCTGTCCTCTTCACACAAAATGCCATATGTCTCTTCCAGAAATTTTCGTACCAGATTTTGGGAACAGGACATGGATGTGTCGATCACAATCACAAATTCTGCAACTTTTTTGACTTCTTTTGTTTCCTGCGGTTCGATCAGCGGCATATTTCCGTACATTTGAAGTCCATAACTGTAAAACGTATAATCGAACGTATCCGGATCCACACCGATTTCCTCCCGAAACACCGCAAATTTCCGTAAAAATTCCCCGTAATCCTGTCGTTTCCTGTTTTCGATTTTTACCTGATCCAGAAAATCTCCGGTCTGCCTGGATGCCTCTTTTGAAAATGTCTCCAGATCGGTCTCCATCTCTTCATTGATCTCCTGCCATTTCTGGTTCATCTGCGGGCTTGGCTTCTGATCCGGTTTTTGATTCTCCCAGTATCTGTGGTCATCCTGATAAAACTCCTGCTCCAGCTTCAACAATTCTTTCTCTTCTAACTCCCAGGCAGTCAGAATACGATAGATACGCTCGGCATTCAGAACTTTTTTCTCTGCTTCCAGCTTCCGGTAGGTCTCCCGTCTGAGAAGACTCCTGGAAAATCGGACACTTCTGTGATAAATCCCATCTATCATATGCTCTGCTGCAATATCACAGCTCAAATTCCAATAGCGTCCGTCCATGCCCTGTTTGATAAAATGTCGGAAAATACAGTGAAACACCATGTGCAGATATCCCCGGTTCACAAGAATCCGATTCTGCCGGTACAAGCCCCCAAGCTGCTGCGGGTGAAAATATATCACTGCTCCATCCGTTCCAAAGGGACTGACAGACGGATCCATCTGATATACAAAACTGCTCAGCGCCACATCCAGAAAACGCATTCCCAGATACAGCTCATCCCTTGCAGCACCTAAAATACTGCTGCCGATCTGTTGAAGCTTTTCGGCTGCTTCTCTACTGTTTTCTTCTTCCATACGCATATATCCCTTCTATTTTATACTGTAAATTTACAACACAAATTTTTTCTTTCTGACCGGCTGCATCTGCTGCCGTTCATTCATAAGCAGACTTAAAATCTCCGGCTTCTGCTTGTCGGAAGCGCACTCGATCGCCAGGTCCAGCCCCTCTGGTGTCCACAGTTTTTCTCCGGAAATCAGGCGTATCCCTTCTATCTGTTCATTCTTGATCAGATATGGAACGATTTCTTCCAGATGAGACCTGATATATCCCTGATAAGCTGTTTCTCCCCTTGTCGAAAGCCGGATGGGAAACAAAAGCCTCCTGAAACACAGATCAATGAGTACAGGCAGCTTTTCCATCACCACTGCCATAGAAAACAATTCATCATATTTCTCGTAATCCAACTCCTTTGCCAGAAAACACTGCCGGTAATTGTTTCCCGAACCATGATGCTGCGTATACAAAATCCGGGCTGGCGTATTCTCCACTGCTTCTTCATAATGCCCTGGGAATACCAACTCTGCTTTCTGACCGATGAATGCTCCGTTTTCGTAAACGAAAGTCACATCCATTCTCTGCCACAACTCTCCCAGAATCTCTTTTACACAGCTTTTACTTCCAAATTGCAAGTGAACAATCAGTTTCTGCAAATTTCCGCACACTGTAAACGCTCCGCTTCCGATCTGCATCAGATTGTCCGAGAACTCCAGCTTTTTTAAGTTTCTGCATCCATAGAAAATATAACGCCCGATCTCCCGCATGGTATTGGGAAAAACGACTTCCTCCACAACATCGCCTGCAAGCAGTTTTTCCTCTGCCGACCTTTGTCCGATCTGATCCGTATCATATGTCTGTACATCAATCTCTTCCTTGTCTTTTCTTGCAGAAAACGCATAGGGCGCTGCCTTTATTACCGGTTTCCCCTCAATCTGCTCCGGAATGACAACCTGACTGTCTGTCCCGAAACACCGAACGATCTCTATCCCCTCTCCAGATACTCTGTAATGTATTTTCATAGAACTGCTTTTTCCCTCCTACGGATTGTTCTTACTAAGAATTTAGTTTACCATGGATTGTCAAGTTCAACAACTTAAGACAGCAGTTGATGAAGGAATCCCGGAAGTCATATGATACATACGAAAAAACAGTCCTACCTTGCGATAGAACTGTTTTTTCAGAGCTACTATATTTATTAGATGCCTATATCCCGCTATTCAGAACCCGAAGCAGCATATCCCCGGTTCCTACATTATATCCGCTTGCCGAATACACCCCCTGCATTCCTTCTTTTACAACAAGAATCAACGGCAGCTTATCCGGATCCCCATACATTCTGCGCGCCAGTACATTGATATTTTCCGTTCCTTCATCATAGTACACCGCTGCTCCCGGCAATTCTGCCTTTGTTTTTGCAAATGTCGGATCTGCCTGATCTTCTTTATGTTTCAAAATCAGATTTACCCGGCTTCCAAGCGCTGCAAATTCCTGACTTCTTTCACGGAGTTCGTTTAAAATATGTTCCGTTGGTTCCTTTCCAACCTCATGCCAGATAAACAACGAGGTTCCCTCTTTGACTTTTTGACTTCCCAAAATTTTGGTTCCCTGCTCATCTTCTACCGCAAATTCTTCCAGCGGAATCTCTTCCAGCATATCCTTCAGCTCCGCTTTTCGAAGAGTCAGCTGGATTTCTTTTGTCTGACCATTTTCGATGTCAAATTCTGTGCAGGCAGCAAACTGGTTCCCGTTCGGCAGACGGTTTGTTGTGATCACACGGTATGTCCCCGCTTCCACTTCCAGTTTTGCCTCTCCCTGATATCCTTCCCCAAGCTGCAGGGTCTGCCAGAGATAACCTGTCTCTGATTTTTTCGCAATCGTCCAGTTCTGCATATAGACCCATCTCGTATCGTCCCCGGATTCCAAATGGATCTGTGCTGTTTTTTCACATACTTCTTCTGTTTTTTCCGAGTTTTCCACATTCAAAAATGCGTTTTCCCCATAATACTGCATTTCTCCATCCAGTGGATTTAATCTTGCCGGAACGCCCAGTGTACGGCAGATCGCCACAAACAACACCTTCTTCGATTCCAGACTTGCCCTCTGATAGCGAAGCGTTCCCGCTGGGGTTGTTAAAAGCTCTTCATATTCATATGCCGGTTCTTCCTGAATATTTTTACAGATCCAATTCCAGATCTCTCCTGGATTCTTCTGAAACTGTGTTTTCTGCTCTTCTGTAAAAAACGCCTGAATTTCTCTTCTGTACGCACTCTGCTGTTCCCTTGAAATCCTTGGATTTAAAACATATTTTGCAAAAATCTCCGAAGGAAGCGTATGTCCCCACACACATGCCTCCTCAAGATGCTCCAAAAGCTCCTGCGCCTTACAGTCTCTGAAATCTTTCAGGCTCAACTGATCCAGAAGCGCCTTTTTCCAAAGTGCATTTGGTGTTTCTGCATCGAGAAATTTTTGAATTTCCTGATGATTTCCCTTACTGTTTTCCAGTGCGTTCCCTGCTTCTTCTCCAAAGAAACTGTTTACTTTCGCAAGCCGCTTTTCTGTCGCCTGACGGAATTTTTGCGCACCTGTCTGCTTCTGCTCTTCTGTCGGTCTTTTCGTGTTGACAGGCGCATCCGAAGGTGCGATCATATCGAACGCCACCCACTCCTCTGCTGATTTTTCTGCTTTTTTTCCTGCAAGAACCAGTGTCTGCGCAGAAATTTCACGCGTATCCAAAATGGCAGTCACATGTCTATCTTCTTTCCACACGGAAACAAACAGGCTTCCTTTTCCGGTCCTGAGCACGACCTTCCCGTTTGCATCCGTTTTCTTTCTGGAGATTGCAACCAGCTCTGCATAATTCAACAGTTCAAAACTGACTTCCGCATCTGCCACCGGAGTCCCGTCTTCTTCTGTCACAAACAGCTCCAGATCAACTGTTTTTGCATATCTGGAAAGCTGGTTCACCCCTGAGGTCACATCCGGATGTTCAATCACATCTCCGTCTGCCTGTTGTGAACCGAAAATTCTGGAATTGATCATCATGGAGCGGGAAGATGCATTGACGAACCATCCCAGATCCAGAATCTCTTCCGGCTCACAGGCTCCCAGAAAATGCCACGTTCCTTCACACCATACTTCGACCCAGGCATGATTGTCATCGCAATGTGCCCAGCGGTGCGCATATACCTGCCTTGCCGGGATTCCGATACTGCGCAGCGCATTTACCGTAAATACCGACTCTTCCCCGCAGCGCCCGATCCCGTTTCGATACACGGCCTCTGCAGAGATGGTACGGTCATCCGTTGCCTGATAGGTGGCCTCTTCGGCACACCAGTAGTTTGTTTCCAGAATCGCTGCTTCCATCTGTTTTCCTGCAACTCGCCCCTTTAACTGCCCATAAAATAAAGGTCTGCAGGAAGTAATTCCTTCGGTATTGACACGGTGGAATACCACATTATCCAGAAAAATCTCATCCGGAATCCGGGTTTCTCCTTTCCAGATCTGTTCTTTTCTTAACTGCGCACCATGTGCTGCAAACTCTCGAAACATCTCGTAGGAATAATCTGCCACATCACTAAACGGCATATTGGCGTATAAATATTTTAAAAGCAGTGCAATATCTGCCGGCTCTGCATGAATCCTGGCCTCGATCTCTTTTCCTGCCCTCTCAAATTTTTCCGTGAAAGCAGCAAACTGCTTCCGGATATGTTCTTCTGTCTCTTTTAAAAACATGTCTCTTCTCCTCCTGCCAACAGATAATACAAGCTGGATGTTCCCGCAGCAGTCGCTCCCTGCGGCTGTCCCTGGTACAGCGGATTGTCTGTCCATGCGGTTCCCGCGATATCCAGATGGATCCACGGACGTCCCTGGGCAAACGCCTGAATGAACAGACCTGCCGTGATCGTTCCGCAGTAATCCCGTCCCATATTTTTGATATCCGCAATCTTACTTTCGATCATCTGTTTCTGTTCTTCAAAAATCGGAAGTCTCCAGTAGCGTTCTCCGCTTGTCTGTGCTGCCTTTAAAAATGCTCCGCAGAACGCATCGTCATCTGACAACAATCCTGCTGTGGAAAATCCAAGCATTCCCACAACTGCACCAGTCAGTGTCGCAATATCGATCACCCGGTCTGCATGCTCATCCTTCACCATATATGCCATAGCATCGGCAAGGATCAGACGACCTTCCGCATCCGTATTACAGATTTCAATCTTCTTTCCGCCATAGGAACCGATCACGTCTCCCGGAACCAGCGCAGACGGGCTGATCCTGTTTTCACACATCGGGATTACGCCGGTTACATTGACCTTGACCTGATTTGCCGCAAGTGCATAAATTGCCGCCGCAACTGCCGCACCGCCTGCCATATCGCCTTTGATCCCCATCATGGATCCTGCCGGTTTCAGACAGTACCCGCCGGTATCACAGGTCACTCCCTTTCCAACCAGTCCGGTTACCGGAGCCTCTTCGTCCCCACGATAGCGCATTACCAGCATACACGGAGGATTCTCACTGCTCTTTCCCACACTGGTCAGCGCTTCCATACCCATTGCATTTAATTTACTGTATACGATCAATTCACATTCTACAGATGTTTCTTTCATATGCTCCATGATCTCTCTTGCAAAGTCCATCGGATGAAACAGATTTCCCGGTGCATTCACCATATTTCTTGCCCAGCTCTGTGCCTCTGCCAGAGAAATCCCCTGTTTTAATTCCCCCTGTGCTGCCGGATACAGATTTTCATCGATTCCAGTCAGTGTCACATCCGGAATTTCTTTCGGTTCCTCTCCCGGAAGACAGATTTCATAAGCTCCGGTATAAATTCCTTCGATCACGGCGCTGACTGCCCGCACACCTGCTGCTTCAAGAAACGGACGGATGTCCATCTCATACGCCTTGATCCCCATTCCTTTCACCGCGCCGGCTGCTCCTGCGGACAGTTCCTGAATGTTACGGATTGTAAGCGGTTCCTTCCCCTGTCCGATATAAACCGTCAGATTCTCATCCAGACCGCCCACTCTGGATACTGCCTGATAATCTGCTGACACGTATGTCAGATTTTCTGCCTCTTTTTTTCCGATAAATGCCACCCGTACGGATGCATTTTTTTGTTCTGCTAATACAATCACGTTCGTCATCCTCCTTCTATGTCAAATGTTTGAATCCTTTTCCTGCTACTTTTTCCGCTTCTGTAATAATCACCAGTGCTTTGTCATCCACTTTGTGGATCCGCTTCTGCAAAAGCTCGCATTCCTTCTTTTCTGACACGCACATCACCACACGCTGTACCTCACTGGAATAACCGCCTTCTCCTTTTAATACGGTCACGCCGATCTTCCTGTCCAGAAATACCTGACGTACCTTATCGGTAGATTCGGCAATCACGATCATCAGATTTTTTGCATCTGCATTCTCCAGCATATGATCCATGAACATTCCCGAAATATACACCGTCACAACCGCATATAATAAGCTTTCAATATTACGATATACCATTGCAGAGGCAAGTACAACCGCAATATTCAATCCCGAGATCCAGGCGCCTACCTGAAACTGCGGATTGCATTTCTGCATGATCAGTCCCAGAAGAGAAATGCCCCCGGTGTTGGACTGTCCCATATGCACCAGCGCCAGACCGATCCCCATCATGGCTCCGCAAAACATAGCCGCCAGAAGAGGATTTCCTTTGTATACCGGAATCCTGACGATCACCAGATCTGTTACAATGGAGAGCAGGGCCGTAGACGCCAGGGTGCGAAACACGAAAGAACGCGGAAAATATTTTTTGACCACAATGATCAGAAGCAGCGGAATATTAAATACAAAGACAAACAGACCGATCGGACATCCTGTCAGATAATTGATCAGGATCGCAATGCCGCTTGCCCCTCCGGGTGCAATCTTGTGCGGCGCCGCAAAGCTGTTGATTCCAACCGCATAAATAAAAACGCCTGCCAGATTTAACAGCACACAACGGATGATGGTCTCTTTTTCTATCTTCCAGTTTTTTGCTTCCACCTTGAACCTCCTGTAGAAAAGGGATGTCTGAAAACCTGTATCCCTATACAAATTTCCAGAACATCCCCTTCTTTTAATATTGAATACAAATCATCTGATGTCCGTCTACTTTTTTTACCGAAAATTTAACGTATTTGCCTTCCTGAACAAAAGAAAGCGGCGTTTCATCCGGAACACTTCTGACTTCTTTTACCTGTTTTCCATCTGTATTTACCTGAATTTCCAGATCATACAAAGGAATCTTGTCTTCTACGGTATAGATATCTTCCGATCTCTTCTCCGTAATATAATGCAGGATATGCAGAACATCTCTGTTTTTCTCTTCCTGCGCATTCAACTGAATATTCAGTGTAGACGGGCCTTCATATTTGACCAGCTTTTCTCCGATGAAATATTCCAGCGCATCTTTCACCATCAGCTTGCACCATCTTGCCGCATTTTTACGGTACAGTGCAAAAACCGGGTGGGAGAAATACAGCGCATTGTTCCAGATCGTCACCTCCGGGCTTCCCACTTTCCCGGAAGACGGTGCATGCTGGTGTGAACAGAAGGTGTTTCCTTTTCTGTCAAAATACGGCTCTATCTTATCCATAAGCACTTCTGCATGTACCGGTTTTACATCATATCCTCTCAAGTACATGACAAACTCTTCTTTTGGCAGATCTTTTCCGATCACGTCATTCGGCATCACAAATTCTCTGTAATATTCCGATTCCTTCTCAAATGCCACACCGTAAATGCTCTCACTTCCGTCTTTTGGCAGACAGGAATCAAAAGAACCGATCACATGACCACCCTGTGCCAGATATGCTTCCATCTTCTGTTTCAGATCTTCATTATAATAAATGCAGTCCGGAAGAATCACTACCTGATAATCATCCAGCGGCATCTGACTGTCAATAATATCAAACTGATAGCCCAGCTCCTGCAGGATACGCACCGTTCCGATCAAAGATGGTGACAGAACAGAATCCTTTGCATCCTCCGGATAGAATTCCTCCGGTGTGATCACTGCGATCTCCGTCCGTGCTTTGACATCCCGGCAATACGGCTCTTTTTCCTCTACGCTTTTGTAAACATTCCCGATCAGGTCGTAAGCGCCTTTGGAGAGCACACCTCTTGGATGAAGCTGATCTCCGATGGAGCATCCTGCTCCCACTGCCAGCATATGGAAACATTCATATTCCAACGCTGCCTGATTTTTCAGAGAATGGAAATCTCCCCAGTATGTATGGAATTTTCCGGTCATTCCAATCATCTCTTTTCCGAGATTACGGGCATATCTGCTGGTTGCCGGGAAGTGATCATATCCCCAGCCGCCGCTTGGCAGAGATTCCAGCTCCAGATGGCTGTATTCTTTAAAGCTGTTCTTGCTTCTTGGTCCCACATGAGATCCATTGTAAAAGATCGTTGCCTCCGGCGCCATGCTGTGGATAAATTCGCTGATCTCCGTCTTAAATTCATCCAGCATATGCTCTGCGTACCGCATCCGTTCCACTTTGGATTCGGTATCCATTCCAAGCTCCTGCATCTTCCTCACACAATGCTCACACTTGCAGTCTACCTGGAACAGAATATCCATAAAAATTCCATCCAGATTTTCCACGCCGATCACCTCGATCATATCCTGAAGCTGATCCTTGAAAAATTGTCTGTAACCGCTGTTCAGACAGATCGTGTGATAAAAATGCGGCGCCGGAACTCCCTGGGTATCAATAAATTCTCCATTTTCATCTACTGCAAGCCACTCCGGATGCTCGCGCATGATTCTTCCATCCCACTGTGCAGTTGTATAAACCGGCACTTTGATCCCTCTCTTATGACACGCCTCGATCTGCTCCAGTAAAAAGTTTTTGTTCTTCAATCCCGGGTGGATGAGCTCCGGAAATTTTTTTGACGGATAGTACAGCCATCCATGATGACATCTTGCAAAACATGTAATGGAATCTACATGTGCTTCTTCCAATGTTTTTGCAAATTCTTCTTTGTCAAAATCTGCTGCGATATCCGGTATGTACTCACTTGTATGAAAATCCAGATGCACCTGTCTGTATCTGATCTTGCTCATTTTTGTCTCCTCCTCATGCTGTAACGATTATTCTTTTACGGCACCTGCTGCCAGACCACCTTCTACTTTCTCCTGGAATAACAGGTAGATCACAAGCGGAACAGCAACTGTGATCACGATTGCCGCCATCAACGGGCCATAATCACTTCCACGCTCTCCGTTGAAGTTCAGAAGTCCCAGTGCGATCGGCTTTAAGTTCTTGTCATTGATGAACAGAAGCGGGAACAGAATGTTGTTCCATGCACCCAGGAAGTTAAAAATAGAAATCGTGGAAATTGCCGGTACTGTCATCGGCAGCATCACATTTTTATAAATCTGGAAATAGGTTGCTCCGTCGATCAGAGCTGCTTCTTCCAGAGAACGGTTCACACCCTTCATAAAGTTGGTCACGACCAGAATACTGAACGGAAGGCTGAATGCCACATAGATCATAACCAGCGCCGGGATATTATTTTTCAGATTCAGCGCTCCGATAATGTAAGAAACCGGAACAAGTACAGTATGTACCGGAACCATCATTCCCAACATAAAGAATAACAGTAAAAATTTGTTGCATTTAAAATCAAATCTGGACAGTACGTAGGCTGCCATTGTAGACACGATCGCAAGTACGATCACTGTCGCTCCTGCCTGAATCAAACTGTTTAAAAAGTAGTGACTCATGTTGGCACTTGTCCAGGCTTCCACATAGTTGGACCATTGCGGGACTTCCGGCCAGGAGAATGGTTTCGCAAAAATTTCTACTTTTGTCTTAATGGAAGACAAAAGGGTAAACAACATCGGGGTTGCAAACATCAGCGCTGTCAAAATCAGCAGAATATACATGATCACACTCTGCAGCGTAATTTTCTTACGAGTTTTTACTTTCTTTTTCATGTGTTCTTCCCCCTACTCCGCTTTCTTTCTGCTTGTGATCAGATTGCTTCCAACCGTACCCACAATACAGATCACCATGATAATGATTCCGATCGCGCTTCCTACTCCGTAATGGTTGTACTTAAATGCCTCATTGTACATCAATGTTGTCGGAAGGTTGGTCAGACCGTTCGGTCCGCCTCCTGTCATGGCAAATACAAGATCGAATACTTTGACAGATCCGATGATATCCATCAGAATACACATTGCCAGGATCGGTTTCAGCATCGGAACTGTGATCTTAAAGAATTTCTGGATCGATGTCGCTCCATCGATCGCTGCCGCTTCATATACATCATCCGGGATGGTCGTCAGACCGGCTAAAATAATAACCATGTAATAACCAACACCTGCCCAGACATTGACAAATACGATCGTATTCATCGCTGTTGAAGGATCTACCAGCCATGGCATCACCAGATCGCTGAGTCCGATCACTTCCAGCAGAGAGTTGAAAGATCCGGTCGGCATGAAGATGAAATACCACATCAGACCAACTGCAGTCAGCGGGAATACAGTCGGTACGAAGAACAACGCCTTAAAGATCCGGTAGCCTTTACACTTTGTATTGATCGCAACTGCCATCAAAAGTGCGATCGGGGTATGACAGATCACACTGATGATGACCATTCTTGCCATGTTCTTTAAAGAAAGAATAAAATCTGCATTGTGAAATGCATCGATATAATTTTTCAGTCCTACAAATTTCGGCGCAGATCCTGCAATTCCGTTCCAGTCAACCAGAGAAAAATAGATGGAACCGATAATCGGAATAATCTGAAATACCAGATAGATCACAAGTGCCGGAACAAGAAACAGCATAATGCCCATTCTTGTCTTTTTACTTTTTAACTTTATCATCCGGAAACCTCCTGTTCTTTAAAAAAATGCCCTGCACAAAGCTGACAGGGCATTTTTGTACGTCCTATTTTATTGATACCTATTTATCAATCTCACTCTGAATCTCTTTTGCAACGCTGTCCGGTTTTTCTCCGGTGAACATGCTTGAGATCGAGTTTCTTGTTCGATCCTGCATAGAAGCCAGCGGGTCAAAATCAAATACATCGACTCCGATTCCCTCAGATGTTCCGCCAAGCTCTACATTTTTGGCAAACAGTGGAGAGATCGCACTTTCATCCAGATCAATGTCTGTTCTCGGAATCAAGAAGGCTGCTTCCTCTGCAAATCTCTTCGCTGCATCTTTGTCTGTCAGCATTTTTACGAGTTCCAGTGTAAGCTCCAGTTCTTTTCCTTCCAGTTTTCCGCTGATCATATACGGAGACAATGTCTGCATATCTTCATTCTTAAACTCCGGTTTTTCTTCAAAGTATGGGAATTTTGCAACTTCAATGCTGTCACATACCGGTGTCTCTGCCGGATCTTCAAAAGTTCCGATATTCCATGGACCTGTAATTACCATCGCAGCTTCTCCCTGCTGGAACTGTGTCATTGCAATATTGTCTGTCATACCTGCTGCATTTTTGTCAAATGCGCCTGCATCGATCAGATCCTGTACAAACTGGAGTGTCTCTACCACTTCCGGATCTGTCCATTTCATGTCTCTGGAACCTAACTTCTTCGCAGCATCTGTTCCGAGCCATTTGTAGAATATCTGATCATGAAGATGTCCTGCCATATAAGTTGTCTGTGTTCCCATTGCGATCGGGATCACACCGCTGGCTTTTAACTTCTTGATCGCATCCAGAAATTCTGTCCATGTTTCAGGGAATTCCTTCACGCCTGCTTTTTCAAACAAATCTTTGTTGTAATAAACTCCGATCAGCCCGGATTCCATCGGAATCGCATAAGTTCCTTCTTTTTCAGGCACCTGATAATAAGAGAGCGCTCCCTCTGTAAATCCGCCGCCCCATTCCGGATCTTCGTCTAAATATGGCTGTACATCCAGGATCAGCCCGTTATCGATATATTCTGACAGATTGGCAACACCCTGGATACGGAAAATATTTGCCATTGTTCCAGATGCAATATCTGTCGATAAAATATTGTTGAATGCAGATTCATCCCCCTGTGAATCATCAACGATCGTCACTTCCGGATGTTTCTCTTTAAATTCATCCAGAATATCATTGTAGATATCCACCTGCGCTGTCGTTCCTGCCATTCTTGTCAACAGACGAATCGTAATCTTATCGCCTGAACCTTTTTCGTCTCCGTCCCCTTTGCTTCCGCATCCTGCCAGAAGTCCCACGCACATCACTCCTGCCAGCAGCGCCGCTGTGATTCTTTTCAATTTCATTCCTTTTTCCTCCGTTTTCCTTTGAAACATTTATGTGATGCACCTAGTATAGAAAATAAGCGGGTTTTTCACAATGTTCATTTTCTATATTTTTTGTTCTTTTTCAATATGGAATCTCAAATAAACTTATTTTGACATTTCTTCCTACATTCTCTATAATGATTTTAATTCTGTTACATCGACTATACTATGGAGAATTCCTGCAATGAAAAAGATCAAACACAACAAAAATTCCATCAGCTTTAGCTTTTTCCGAAGCATATCCATGACTTCTATCCTGTTCATGGTTTTGCTTTTTTTAGGGATTTCTGGTTTATTTCTGAAGCATTCTTTTCAACTGGAAGGGAAAAATGCTCTGCAGCAGCTCAGCTATATTTCCGGACAATTTCAATATTATCTGGATGCCACGGAAAATTATTCCAAAACTATCCTGTCTGATGACACTGTACAGGAATATATGAAAGACTATCTTGCCGCAAAGTATTCTTCCAATGCAACAACCAATGTCAAGCAGCATATCCGGCAGATCATACAGTCCACACCGTTCATCCATTCTGTAAGTCTGTATTCTGATCAGGGACTTCTTCTGGTATCTACCGAGCCGAACTCAAGTCAGATGAATCTCTGTGATCCGGCTCTTTCTCCTGTCTGGCGGGTTGGTATGAAACGACACCTGAACGACAGACATAAAGAGGTAAAAGTCCTCTCCTACATTCGCCCGTTCTATAATATCAATTCCGGACGAATGCTCGGATATGTAGAGCTTTCCATACCAGAAACACAGATTTCCGGCATTTATAAACAATACAATACAACCAATGAACTGTTTCTGATCGATAAAAACGGACAGGTCCAGAGCAGTAACGGCAATCCCGAACTAGACACCCAGTATGAATATATGGATCTCATTCTTAAAAATCTGAATTCCCAGTATTTTTTTGCAGGCGGAAATCTGTTGTTTTTCACACCTTTTTCTACCCTTGACTGGTATGTTTTAAACCAGATCCCGATCGTCAGCTTTTTGGCGCCTCTGTTCGCGATGTTTTGCCTGTCTCTGCTGATTGCCGCACTGGTTATGGTGCTCTGTGTATTTGCTTCTCACCATATTGCACAGAAAGTCACTTATCCGTTAAGCTATTTGATCTCGCATATTCAGACAGTCAAGGAGGGAAACTGGGTTCCGATTCATGAGATTCCGTGTAATGACGAGGTTGCTTCGCTTCTCAGCTCTTTCAACAGTATGATCGCGATCCAGACGAAAATGAGAGACGACCTGATCGAAGCTGAAAAACTCAAACAGCAGCTTTCCTTAAGCCTCCTTCAGCAGCAGGTAAATCCTCATTTTCTTTACAATACTCTGGATAACATCTGCGCTCTGGCGGAGCTTGATGAAAAAGAAACTCTGATTCAGCTTGTTATGAATCTTTCTTCTTTTTACCGCTCCAGCTTAAGCAATGGAAAGATGCATATTTCCATCGGACAGGAACTGGAAATTTCCAGAGCATATCTGGAAATCCTGCAGATTCGCTATTTCCATAAATTCGATTTCACCATCACCTGCCCGGAAGCGTTAAAAAACTACAGCTGCATCAAACTGCTGCTTCAGCCGATTCTGGAAAACAGTATTTACCATGGGATCAAGGGACTTGACCGGCACGGAATCCTTCATATTGAGGCGGAAGATACTGGGGATTGTATCCGGTTTACGATTTCAGACAACGGGCGTGGATTTTCAAAAGAAGACTATGAAAAAATCTGGCAGGAGGATGCTGACCACTTTGGAATCAAAAGTATCCAGCAGCGAATTTTGCTCTACTACGGGCCGGGTTATGGACTGTCCATGCAAAGTCCCCAAACTGGCGGCTGCATCACCATGATCACATTACCCAAACAGGAGGGATTGCCATGTCATTGAAACTATTGATTGCAGATGATGAATATTTTATTCGTCAGCGTATTAAAAAGATCATACCCTGGGAAAAACTAAATCTTATTTTTGCCGGAGAAGCCGAAAACGGACAGCAGGTCATCGACCATCTGGAAAAAGAACCCGTGGATCTGCTGCTTCTGGATATCAAAATGCCGCATATGAACGGAATCGAAACTGCCAGATATATCAAAGAGCATTTTCCTTCTGTGCATATCCTCATTTTATCGGGCTATAATGATTTCGAATATGCGCGCACCGCGATCCGGTACGGGGTAAAAGAATATCTGCTAAAGCCGGTTGCCGCCGAAGAACTGGAGCGGGCGCTGTCTGAATGTATTCAGGCCATTCATTCCGAAGAGCAGACCCGCCATACATTAAAGCATTATGAGCACTTTCATCTGTGCAGTATGCTTGCCAATATCCGGGACGGTGTGCTTTCCTATTCCGATCTGTGTGTACAGCATCCGGAATTTGAAAATCTGGCATACAGCATCTATTGCAGTGTCTATGTTTCGGAACACACTCACGATGCAGTATTACAGCTGGTGGATCGTCTGCGCAGGCAGGATTTTCTCTGCGAATATATGCAGGAAAGCGAATACATCTACATGCTTCAGATTTTCCTCTCCGACAAAGAAAAACTACTCCATATCGGAAGTTGTTTTACGGATTTTATTGCACAGCAAAACGAATATACATTTTTGTACATTGAAAATATCTTTCCTGTTACAACCGACTGGAAGCCATATTACACCCGCTGCCTGCACCTTCTGACAGAACGCTATTTTTCCCGGGAATCCAATCTCTGCATCAGCTATTCTCATCCGGAAAGGCCAGGATTTTCCGAGGAACTCTTAAAAATGCGGAAGCACTTTATCACCGTTTTGCACGCCCAGAACCGCAAAGATCTGCTGGAATATCTGGAAACACTGTTCCTTTCCATCAGTCAGAAGAAAAACAGTGAGTATCTTTCCCTTGTGATCCACGAGATTTTTGTTGTGTACCATGTGTATTTTCATATTCCGGAAAATCTGGCTCAGCCCGTAACCGAGTTCTCCGCTTCCATACTGGATACCGAACATTCTCTGGAGAACCTGAAAAATGAAGTTCTGTTTTACGGACTGCAGTGCATTCAGAAAATGGACGCCGTTCCGTCAGATATCGCACTCTGCCGCCGGGTCATGGAATATATCGGAAATCATTATACAGATGCTTCCCTGTCCGTTTCTCAGGTAGCTGCGAATTTTCAGCTGCATCCTTCCTACCTGGGAAGCGTATTTAAAAAAGTACAACATACCTCTGTACTCCAGTACATTTCCGATATCCGGATCAGCGCTGCTCAGAAACTTCTGAAAGAAGGCACGATGAAAATTTCCGAAGTTGCAGAGACATCCGGATATTCGGATGTGTACTACTTCAGTAAGAAATTCAAAAAAGCCTGCGGGTGTTCTCCAAAAGAATATGCGGCAAAATACAGTTAAAAACAGGGATGTCAAACGACATCCCTAGCTTTTCTGTATATAAATGGTATTACTCATCCTTCTTTCCAGACCGCTTCCGCCACTTCACACACTCTGTCAGCAGATACTCAATCTGTCCATTCATCGAACGGAACTCATCTTCTGCCCACTGTGCGATCTCATCGTAAAGCTCCTTGGAAAGTCTCAGTGGAACCTGCTTTTTCACTTTGCTTTTTTCTTTCTTTTCCTTTTCCAAAATCTGTCCCACCTTCTAATTATTTTTCACAGATACTCCGCCCGACGATTCTAATACAGGCTTCCACTGTTCACGATCGGCTGTGCATCTTTATTTCCGCAAAGGACGACCAGAAGATTGCTCACCATTGCTGCTTTTCTCTCTTCATCCAATTCTACAATATCATTCTCGTTCAATTTGTCAAGTGCCATCTCTACCATGCCGACAGCACCTTCCACGATTTTCTGTCTTGCATCAATGATCGCTGCCGCCTGCTGTCTCTGCAGCATTGCAGATGCAATTTCCGGTGCATAAGCAAGATGTGTGATGCGGACTTCCAGAATCTTGATTCCCGCATTCTCAACTTTCTCCTGCAATTCTTTGCACATGATCTCAGCAATCTCCTGGGAGCTTCCTCTTAAGGACTTTTCATCTCCTTTTTCACTGGTATCATATGGGTACATTCTTGCCGTGTTACGGATAATCGCATCGCACTGAATGGACAGATAATTCTTATAGTTCTCCACATTGATCACAGCTTTGGTCGGATTTGTCACTTTCCAGATCACTACTGCGCCGATCTCTACCGGGTTTCCAAGTTCATCGTTGACTTTCTGCTTTTCGTTGTTCAGTGTCAGTGTCTTCAATGACACTTTCTTTGCTTTTCCTGAGAGAGCTGCCGGATTGGCAAGGCCTGAGGATGTAACAACCGGTGCTGCCGGACGTACAGATGGGTTGATCGCTTCACAAAATGGGTTTACCCAGAAAAATCCGGCTGTCTTGATCGTTCCGTAATATTTTCCAAACAGGGCAAATACATAGGCTTCATTTGGATTCAATACTCTCAATCCGCAAAGTTCGAGTATAAATCCCACAATCAGTAACACTCCAAGAATAATAGAACCTGCCAACAGCGCCGTATTCGTCTCACCTGTCTGACCAAACACCATGCATCCCGCAATGATCACAGCCACACCAAGCAGCATCCCGATGATACCAAGTAAAAGCATGGCATATCCACTCTTTGCTTTCAATACTTTTTCATCTTGTACTACACTTTTCTCTCCATCCATATTCTTGTCCTCCTCATATGAATTTATTTGATATCATTTTGATATCATCATAGTAGCACTCGTATCAGGAGTTGTCAATGAGGTGAAACGATTTTTTCTGTCAGTATTTACACAATCTGTGCCGTAAGAATTTCAACCAGAACACCTCTTAAATCTCTGCTGATATCCATTGCAAACAGTTCTGACAAAATCCCCGCCGCCGGACGTTCTGACCGTATTAGTTCGTATAACCTGTCTTTCTGCACAAATTCTATCTCTGCCTGATTCAGAAAATCAAAACATCTCTCCACAACATCATTTCTGGCTCCGGAAGCCGTATGTTCCAAACTCACTTCGATCATCGCATCTGTTTCTGTCTCTGGTATCTCTACTACAATTGCTTTTTTCCATCTGTCATAAGATATCTGAGCATCTGTTCCTACACCATTTTTTCTGACCACGACCGTTTCACCGGAATTTTCAAAACCAGTCATTTCAACTGTATAACTCCGTTTCTGAGGAATCAGGTCCCGATTTCCTGCAGACGGATATATTGTAAAGATTGGTTTTTCATCTTCACAATACACCATCTTCGTTGTACAACAGATTCTCTCCTCATATGCACAGGACACATTGTCGTCTTCATACAGCTCAAACTCACCATTTTGCCCTGCATAGACCATGAGATGTAAGGAATTTGGATTTTTCTGTGCCTGCACTGCACTGATTTCGTCTGTAAACGCAAGAATACTTCCTGCGGAAGCAAAAACGGGAATACTCTCAATCCCTCTGTACAGATCCAGAATTCTGTCCCCATCGTATATCATTCCTGTATAAATATCATACCAACGTCCTTTTGGCAGCCATGCCTGTACTTTCGCCATATTTATTTTTTCTATCCGCGGTGCTGTTATCGGAGCAACCATCAGAGAAGTTCCGAAGAGATACTGGTTCTTCTTTTCATAAGCCTCATTACATTCCGGCCAGTTGTAGTACATGGGTGATATCAAAGGTTTATTTTCGCAATAGCTCCTGTAATTCATTGTATAAAGATACGGGATCATCCTGTGCCGTTCCCGCAGCATATGATCCATCACCATTTCTGCTTCTTTATTATAACGCCATGGTTCTTTTCCATTAAATTCACTGCTGGAACTATGAAGCCTCATGATCGGCGAATAGATGCCAAGCTGTACCCATCTTACCGTCATTTCATCATCCTTATATCCCAGCATATGACCACCGATATCATGGCTCCACCAACCATATCCTATATTCGAAGCCGTAAGTGTAAAATAGGGCTGAAAATCTAGAGATTCCCAGGTTACGATTGTATCTCCTGAAAATCCGATTGGATATCTGTGACTTCCAGGCCCTGCATATCTTGAAAATGTCAGAGGTCTTTTCCCCTCTCTTGCAGAGTCCAGGAAATGAAAATGATTAAAAATCCAGAGTGGATCCAGTCCTTCATCCCTGCAAACTTCCCCCTGTTGCCAGTCGATCCACCAGAAGTCAACCCCCTCTTCCTCTCTCGGATGATGCAGATACTGAAAATATGCTTCCAAAAATCGGGGATCTGCCGGATCACATAAAATCGGATCCTCATTCGCATAATCTACTCCCAGAGCTTTTGCCATCTCTACATACATCTCCTCATGGGCGCGCACTCCATCTGCAGGATGTACATTCAGAGTCACTTTCATCCCTCTTGTATGTAGATTGTCCAGAAATCGTGTTGGATTTGGGAATAATTCCCGGTTCCACGTATATCCGGTCCATCCGCTTCCATATTTGGGATCGATATCCACCAGATGCCAGTCCATATCAATCACTGCAACTGTAAATGGAAGATTCTCCTGCTCAAATCGATCCATAAGCGAAAGATAACTCTCTTCATTATATCGGTAAAATCTGCTCCACCAGTTGCCAAGTGCAAATCTCGGCAACATAGGTGTTTTTCCGCAAAGACGGATCAGGTCAGCAACAGCCTCCTTATAATCGTGACCATATCCCCAGAAATAAAGGTCCTTTCCCCCTTTTTTTCTCGACTTGATCCATCCATCTTCCAGTAATACATGGGAGTTGCTGTCATCCAGAAGAGAAAATCCATTTCTCGACACAACACCATGATCCAATCTGATCTCTCCATCAACTCCATCCAGAGTCCGCGCTGTACCACCAAGATCACAGATTTGTTCTCCATAGTGCCAGGTACTGTTCACACTTCCTTTCACATGTATACTAAGACCGCCAGATGAAAACTCTTTTTCATCATATACAAGATGTAGGCGGGAGGTATTGATCTCTATCCCGTTTTCTGTATGAATGACGCGGTAATCCACCTCGGGGAAATCCCGGTATAAGACCATTTGCGTGGCTCTGTCCTCAAACTCTCCATCTGCATTGTACTCAAGTCTCACCAGCCCTTCCGTAAGTACTGTGATTCTGTATTGATTTCCTATAATCATATTTTCCTGTCTCGCACAGGGTGATGTCTTGATTCTGTATATCTTCTGCATAACAACTTCCCTTCTTTTTGTTTATTCTTTTACACTTCCCACGACAATACCAGTGATCAAATATTTCTGCAGAGAATAATTATTCACCTTGGTCATATAGAGTCAATCCCTGCCTTCTTCAGAAAAGATTGGATTCTAAACGTTCCTGATCTTCATCGTCTACAATCAGCATGCAGTACATAATACGTCCTCTGCCGTCTGCTATTTCTATCACAAAACCTGCCGTCTGCTCTAAGCATACGACAGGTTTTCATCTACTTCAACCTATTTTTTCTTTCTTCTGATAATCATTACTGCGCCAACAGCTGCTACTGCTGCCACCAGAAGTACTGCCCACATGATCACATTGGCATTGTCTCCTGTCTGCACACTCTGAGAATGTGAACCGGATGTACTTCCATTGTTATGACTTCCGCCGTTATTGTTTCCACTGTTGTTGTCATTTCCGCCGTTGTTATCATTTCCGTTGTTACCGTCGTCCGGATCCGGATTCGGGTTCGGATCCGCTTTTTCTCCTCTGACCAGAACCTTCACATCAGCTTTGGCTGTTGCTCCGTTTGTATCTGTCACCTGAATGGTCACGATCACATCCGTATCATTTTCCGGGGTTGTTACCTTTCCATCCAGTCCGATGATTCCTTCCGGATTCACTGCCACGATCTCGATCTTGCTTCCTTCCGGAACTTCCGGCAGAACCAGTCTTTCTGTTCCTGCTTTCACTTCTGATGGAATCTTATGGTTTGCCAGAATGTCATTTAAAATTTCCTGTGCACCCGGAACATGCGGCGCTTCCACTGCTTTGAATTCTCCGGTCAGTTCGATATTTTTTGTCACTTTGAACTGATATTCTGCATCCTTCGATACATATTCGGTCTGTCCTTTTTCTTTCCAGCCCACGAATTCAAATCCTTCTTTGGCTTCTGCCTTCACAGATGCTGTCGCACCCTCTTTATATGTACCGTCTTCTTTATCCATGGAAACTGTTCCCATATTTTCATCGCTGGACTGCGCCACAACACGGTAATATGTTTCCGGAACCGGAGCCAGTCTGAACTGTGCACGCAGTACACGGTCTGACTCTGCATGGAATTTGTATTCTGCCTGAGCGCCTTCTACTGGTGTCAGGACTTCTTCGCCATCTGCTTCTGTCACTTCCAGCCACTGGGCAAATTCATATCCGGCCTTCGGCTCTGCTTTCACCGTGATCTCTGTTCCCTCTTTGTAAATGTTTCCTTCGTTTGCAGGATCCATTGTGACAGTTCCCATCTGCACATCTGCAGTCTCTGCATAAATCAGATAAGAATGTTCTACTTCTTTGAAATTTGCAGTCAGATCCAGATCCTTTGTCACCTCAAATACATATGGATTGGACTCACTGATCACGTTTCCTTCTGCATCGGTCCAGTTTACAAAACGGAATCCTTCGTTTGCCACTGCGATAACTTCTGCTTTTTCTCCTTTTTTGTAGCTTCCGTCTGCTGAATCAATGGTTACAGTTCCCATGCTGTTGTCATTGGTTTTGATCGTTACATGGAATTTTTCCTCTTGTGGAGGTGTCACTGTTTCTTCTGTCAGTTTTGCCTGCACCAGCATCCGTGCATTTCCTTCGTCTTCTCCGACATCACCTGCTGTGAAATAATATTCCAGTGCAGAAGCCGGTCCTGTATAGAATACTTTTCCGCTCTCTTTGTCAAATGAAGCAATCTGACTGTTTTCTCCCATCAGAACTTCCGTTCTCTGCAGCTGTTGAGGTGTCAGTACCTCATTTAAATCTGTCCAGTACTTTTCACCGTCATATTTCCGTTTTAACTCGATCGTCTGCGGAGATAACTGTAAATCCAGAGCCTTTCCTGACTCTGTCCATGCCAGATGATTCTCTGCACAATACAATGTTTTCAGGTTTGAAACATCTCCAAACTGCAGCAGTGACAGGTTATTTTGGTTTCCATAAACACTTTCCGGCGCAGCACTGTCCATCTTAAGACTGGTAAGCTGGTTGTTGTTAAAATTTAAGTATGCAATATTTTCTTCTGCCCCGATCAGATTTGTGATCTGGTTATTTTCCACACTGACCTGTTTTGCTGTTCCGAAACGGAACTCTCCGGATAACTGATTATTTCCTGCAAGAACCGTTTTTAATGCAGTTGCTTCATCCACGATCAGTTCTGTCAGACTGTTATTTGCTGCGTTAAATTCCTCCAATGCTCCCAGACCTGAGAGTGAAATCTGCTGCAGGTTGTTATTCTGACAATGGAGTGTTTTTAAATTTCCAAGTCCTTCTACGAGAAGGCTTTCCATTCCATTACTGTCTGCCTGAAGCACTTCAAGAACCGCTGCCGGTCTTGCATCCAGTGTATGCAGCTGATTTCCATAACAGCTTAATGCACGCAGTGAAGTCAGGCCTGTCAGATCCAGATCTGTAAGATGATTATTTTCAATCCGTACTTCTTCCAGACTTCCAAGTCCTGTCACATGAAGCTCTGAAAATGTACTGTTTTGAGCATACAGCTTTTTCAGACTGCTGCATCCTGTCACATCCAGCACGGAAGCCGGATTTCCGTTTACTTTCAAAATCTGCAGAGATGACAGATCTTTTACCGGTGCAAAATCCCCAATCGCATTTTGGCTGACATCCACACGCTGCAAATTCCGGAAATTCTCCACACCTTTTAAATCGGTAATTCCTGCATTCGGCATTGCCAGTTCTTCCACTTCCATGCACTCTGCTTCCGACAGGCTTCCATTTCCATCTTTGTCGCAGGTTCCTGCAAATGTCAGTATCACCTGATCCGGAAACTGTTCTGCAGAAAGTTCAATTTCTCCCGCCGGTGCTGCTTCCGGCACCTCTTCATTCTCTGGTTCTGTCTCCGGCTGTTCAGGAGTTTCCGGTACCTGAGGTGTCTCATTTTCCGGTGTCTTATCCTCTGTTTCTTCTATTGTTTCTACAGCCTGCGCTTTGATCGTATACAGATCGCTGCTCATCGTTCCTAAAATCATTCCGGACATCAGCAGGTACGCAGTTAATTTCTTTATTTTCATCTTTTTCCCTCCTACTATCTACTGTGCCATAGTGACTAATTCTACTGTTTCTGAACGGAGAGACTCAATTCCTCTCTCATTTACTGCAGTTACATAAACCTGATATGTAGTAAGCGGGGTCAGCTCCTGAATCGTCTGATTCATTTCTTTTCCTTCCCATACCATCTTACCATTTACATACACACGGTACGTACATCCAGGTTCTTCTGCAGCCCAGCTGATATTTGCGGAAGACGAAGATTTGCTGTCAATTCTCACGTCGTTTGGAGCTTTCGGTGTTTCCCAGTTGTCCTGGCTCTGTGTTCCGATCAGGTAATACCAGGAACCTGTTCCATACTCTACCCCATCTTTTCTTGCTGCTGCCCGCAGAATTGTATTTTTCTCGATTGTAATCGGTCCTTCATATTTTTTAGCGGACTCAGAAACTTCTTTATTTTTCTCAAATGGCTGACTGCCGTCCAGAGTATAATAAATCTCTGCTCCTTCACCTGCTGTCAATGTCACCTGCTGTGCAGAATCATATTGTCCGGAAACAACATCTGCGCTTACCTGAATATCCATTGCCGTAAAGGATACTTCTGCTGCTTCAGATTCATTGCCATATCTGTCCACAGCTTTTACCTGAACTGTATACTCACTGCCGACTTCCAGCGGATCTAAAATCAGTGCAGTCTGTGTAACTTCACGGGAACCAACCTGTTCTCCGCCTTTACTCCAGCTTACTTTGTATTTTTCGACTCCTGTATTATCTACTGACGGAAGGAAACGAATTTCTGCTTCCGATGCCTTCGGAGATACGACTCTCAGATTGCCCGGCACAGTTGGTGCTTCTTCATCTTTGATCACCACATCCCCTGTTTCGCCCATTACTTCCAGTTCTACAACGTGGTTTGTATCTCCCTTTGTACTTCCGTTCATATATACACGGATGTATCCTGCATCAAAACGTTCTCCTTCTTTCGGCAATGGTGTTTTTGTATCTGGATCCAACCAAGACACACCTTTTTCATACACTTTTATAGTTTTTCCATCTTTTGTCTCGCTGTATTCTTCTTTCTCTCCTTTTGGCAACTTATGTGTCTTTCCTGCCTCACCATTTAAAGCTGCCGGCCACTCTCTGTCCGCATCCCGATTTCCGTTCCACAGGACCAATGTTTTAGCCGGATCAAAGGAACTGTCCGGTGACAGAAGTACAACGGTATCATGATATTTTCGGCTGTCACTCCAATACCGATACAAATTCACTTCCTCTACATGATGCAACCCACCAAGATCTACCTGCAGCCAGTGTGCACCTCCTGTATTTCCGCCCGGATCAGAATATCCATCTGGATTATTTTTCTGTCCGTCTACAGCCATTGTTTTTCTATCATTTGCACTTACAGAACTTGAAAAGCTCACATTTTTGCCTCTTGCCAGATTGGTTCTCTCAGATTTGATCGGCTCATCTTCTATTTTCTGTGCATTCTCATCATATACAAACTCCAGACCTGTAATGGAAAGATCTACCCAGCCGTTTGTCTGGATCGTGATAACTGCTTTTCCTGTTTCTTCGTTAAATTCTACTTTTGGTTCTGTGTACTGCAGCTGTCCGTCTGTGTCCGGCTGCTGTCCCTTTACAACCTTCACTTCTGGTTTCTTCGCCAGTTTTGTCAGTTCAAATGTAGTGGTACGCAGCTCATTATCTTCCGGAGACAATTTTCCTTCCGGTGCGTTTACCACATTGTACTTATTCATATATTCATATACAGATAACTTTCCATCGATTGTAACTTGTCCCGGCGAAAAATCACCTGTCCACTTCAAGTTGAATTTATTATCAAAAATAATCTCATCTTTATTTACCCGGTAGTTATTCAACGTGATATCCATCGCTGTTCCGTCTCCGGATTCATTCATGATCATAAATTCGTGAGGCTCCATCTCTACTTTCAGACGTGCGCTTTCTTCTTCCCCTTCCAGAGGTAAAATTGCATGCTGCTTTTCATTTGTATTAACTTTATTGTTGTAGAGATACCATGTGCCGTCCCATTTGTCAGCAAATGCATTTCCTACATATTCGATCGGATACAGATCTTTGAAATACTTCTGTTTTGCCTGTCCGGACAGATTCTTGTCTTTGACATCCAGTACATTCGGAGGGGTTACGCCCAGTTTGTCTGCTTCCTGAATCAGTTTTTTTGTTACTTCCGCTCTGGTTCCCCATGCCGGAATAACAGGAATAATGCCATAGCGTCCTGTTTCATAAATCTGGAATCCTGTCGGTGTTCCTGATAAACCACTGTAAAAATCAGAACTTACATTTCCGTAGAGGACCGCTTTAGTCTCTTCCATAATTTCTTTTTTGGACGGTGCCGGATGATTGACAATGTAACGGAACAATTCTGTCAGGACATGGGTATTTGCCGGACTGTTCGTGTTACTTGTTCCATATACGATTTCAGGGAACTCAAAGGTATAGATCACACCGCCGCCCAGATAGGTGCTCATCATCTGCATTCCAAGCAATGCTTCCGGTTCTCCGCAAAGTCTCTGCCAGTTATTATAACTTCCGGCTCCTTGCCAGAGTTTGGAGAACTGTTTATCCCATGCCCATGTATCGGAAAGCATTCCCCATCCGCCGGTATATCCTGCCAGCCAGCTTCCCTGGAAGAAACTGCTTGTTTTCAAATCATCACGTTGACTTGAACTTGTGTTTTTATAGATCAAATAGAATGCATCGCCATGTTTTTCCAGTGCCTTTTTCATATTGGCATTATTAACGATATTCGTGACAGTATCACCATGATCCTGATCTGACCATACAAAGAATCCACCGAATCGGTCAGCGATCTCCAGCATCTTGGCACTACCTTCACATGGTGGCTTAATACCTGCCCAGAAGTTCTCTGTATTGAACACACCCTGCATATTCGGATACATACGGTACATCAGATCCAGCCAGCCATAATCCATATCCGCTGTAATATTGTACTGTGTTCCTCCATTTTCCGGTGTTGCAGCTGCTGTCAATCCAAGAAGCATAATCGGCGCTCCCTGTTCATAGGCAATCTGCAGCCCATGTTCATGGAATGCCTGCAGATAAGCCTGTCCGATATGATCCGGAGCAAACTGTCTGAGGTTGTTTGTATGTAACAGCAAAACGTTATTCTCTTTCAGATCATCCGGAATCGCATTCCATCTTCCGTCTACTGTGTTAGAACCCTGTAATTCTGGTCCTTCTTCCTGTCCGATCCGATACACATCGTTGGAATACGCTGTTGCGATCATCATCGGGTGTTCGTTATCGATCACACGTCTTGGACCATCCTGTGACTGTACATCCTGCTCCTTTTCATATCCATAAATACCCAGTTCCATGAATTTTACTGCGGCACCTGTTGGATTCTCTGTATACACTCTGATATAACGTGCCTCTTTTGTTGTTCCAAGCTCTGTGGCCCCAAGTCCATTCTTATTTGCATAATCCATATAGAACCACTGTCCGCCCATCGCTTCTTCGTATGGCTTTGAAACATTCTCCGGCTGTTTCACCCCATCCGGAAGTGTCGGATTTCCTTCATAATAAACGATCTGACCGTCCGATAAATCCTCTTCGTTTCCAATCACAATGGCAGTATTTTTATAAGAAATCTTGGTTCCTTTCAGACGTTTTCCCTGATTTCCCGGATTTCCATTTCCGATTGTCGCCTGTCCATCATATACCTGTCGTTTCAGGTTGATGACTTCCAACGGATAGGATGCGCCCAAATCCACCTGCACCCACACACCTTTTTCCCCTTCTGCGGTGCTGGTGACTTCTGTTCCTTGCTCCTGATAATTCTCCCAGTTGTTTCCCTCTTTATTACCTGTAGCATCATGCTGCAGATAATATTTGTCACCGTCGGTTAATAAATCCGCATTTTTCAGATCCATATTTTCCCCGACTGTGACTTTGACATCCTTTTCCTCTGCCAGATTGACCAGTGGCGGTGCTTTTTTTGCATCTGCCGCATCTGCACGGACTCCTGTTACCCCAAATGCCGTCAGCACAAGCGCCATGCATGACAGTCCGAGTAATCTGGCTTTGCTCCCTTCTTTTCTGGTTTTCATCCTCATTTTCCTCCTTTTCTTCCACATGAAAGTAAAACCAGAAAATGCTTTATTTTTTTCTGGTTCCTTACATGTCTGGGATTTTCCCGCTTGAATTCTAGAGTACTATACTGTTCCCTCCTTTAATATGGAATATATTTACCAGAAATTGTACTTTCTTTACTATCACAATAGATTTCGCTCATTTATTTTGTCTATTTTTTACATATTACGTTTTCACATCAAATTTTTACGGTAATTTTTCAATCATTTCTGCCAATATTTCTTCATCGAATCCTGATTTTCTGTCCAACGTAGATCATGTTCGGATCTGCAATTCCATTCCATGCTGCCAGTTCCAGATAAGTTGTTGCAAAACGCTTTGCAACCTCTGATAAAGTATCATTTTCCTGCACAACATAATATTCCGCCGGAGCCTCATTTTGACTCAACTGCCTGTTTACTTCCCTTTGAACAGCATCCGGATCGTATCCCATATCACACAGCTTCTTTCTTCGTTCTTCACCGTTTGCATATTTTCCTTGTATCACTTCCCCGGCAACTTCCTCAATACTTTTGGAGGGCCGCCCTGTCACACCTTCTGTATACTTCGGTCTTGCATAGCCGCGGATCTGACCCCAGCCCACCGGAATTTGCCTTCTCGCCACTGCCTCATTATAATTTCCTTCCATCACTGTGATCATTTGTCCTGAAACAGACTCCACGTATCCAATGTGATCAGAATACCCGTCATTTGGCTGTGCCTGACAGTCCCAGTTATACAAAATAATATCTCCGGGTAGTGGCACTATGGTTCCATCTTCGATCCAGATCCCCTTTTCTTTGAAAATCTCAATATGCTTTTCACATCCACATTCTGTTCCGATCAAGTCCACACATCCCGCTTGGATCGCTGCTGCAGAAACTGCGGTATCACACCACTCATCGGTATACTGCACAGCATATCCCCTTGCCAGCGGCAAGTAGGAATTATACAGATCAATAATCTGCCGGAACTTCCCGTTTGCTTCACTGTAGCCAATCCACGAACGCATCACGTTCAATACATCCTGAGCGCTTCTTCCCGATGCATTTTCATCATACTTCATTAACTGATACTGCTCGATCAGTTCCATATTTTTCTGCACATAGACGGAACTGGTCGCATACCCATCTGCCCAAATGGTTTCCAGATATCGTCCGGGTTCTGTGATTCCCTTCAGATTTTGATAACGTGGAAGCTGAAGCAGTTCAAAATATCCTTTCACCCCCTCTTCCATATTGTCAAATACCCGGAAATAATCGGAAATCACCATCGCCGTTCCGGCCTCATATTCCTCCCAGGTTGCCAGATTGACAGACTTTCCCTGCCATTTTGTTCCACATTTCAACCCAAAATAATTATGATAGACTTTTGCCAGTTTAGATTCTCCCCAGCCGGACTCCAAAATTGCCTGTGCAATGATGGGACTGCATACTTTGATTTCATATGCAGCCGCATATTTCTTTACATATCCTGCGATTTTCTGAATAAATTCCTCTTTCTTCATCGTTCTCCCCTGCTTTCTGTATATTTCTCTGCTTTTCCATTTAAAATATCAATTGCCTGTCTGAGTACTTCTGGAATGGGCATCCCCATAAGCCCGGCATTTTCCAGAATAGACAATGCTTCATTTGCAATAAACGCAATGCACACGGCATCCCGCAGATAATTTGTCCCCATCAAAAGGTCCAAACGGACTGCGATCAGAACAAACAATAATGTCATTCCTTTTCGGCACAGCCCTTTCCAGCCCGCACGACTCTCCAGTCTGCCATTTTCTGACTTCGGACTTTTCTTAAAAATCACCGGCAGAAGAATCCCGCCTGTGATCCAGTCGATTCCCATAAAAAGAACCAATGTCTGCAGTGCGATATCCCATCCGCCAAATAAAAGTGCAACTGCACTCCCAAACATTCCAAACAAGCTCGTCACCATTTGCTTCATATCCTTCACCACCTTCAATTAAAAAAGCAGAATAGACGGCATTCTTTTCAAAGAATGTTCTACTCTGCCACTCATTTTTCTTTTCCTTTTTTCATTCGATCCGCACTCAAGGATGCTCCCTTGTTTCTGCATAATCGTCTAACACATATCTTGCATATTTTGTTGCCTGACGCTCCATCCCGATCGGGGTTAATTCCAATGCGTTGATCCACTGAAAATAATGTGTCAGTTCATGCCCTATTGTAAGCAAGATTGCCGTCAATGCACTGTCCTTTCCCCATTTGTCACATAAATCTAAATAGTCTCCTGCCGCAACCCGGATATACGGTTCCACTGTATAATCATCTTCCATACTCCAGAATGTCCCATATACCAGATCCCCGTCCATTGCCCGTATTTTCTTTTTATTTTTTATGTAGGCAACAACTCTGAGGGGAAAGAAATATTCTTTTCTCAAAAATGCCGCAAACTCTTTACATGCCCTTCGTACCTCCGGATCTATCCCACTGTCAAACCGAAGTCTGAATCCCGTCCGATGACCCTCTTCCATAAAATCAATGTTCTGTTCCCAGTTTTCTATCGTCCAAATGTGATCCATAATATCTATCCCTTTTTATTTTCTTTCATCAAATACAATTTTTTCTCCGCACCTTTTCTCCCTTCCTGTAACATGACAGCTCCACATAACCACTTATCATTTTTATGTTCTTTCATGATAAACTCACTTCTGTCACTCCAGAGAATAGCTTTAAAATTTGCCATATTAACTGTGTCTTTATACCTTAATCGTTTCTGTTGAATTCCTTCACATAAATCGATTATAAAAAAGAGGAAACGAAAAAAGTAGTAGATTGTCATGCAGAAGATAACTATCCCAACTATCACACCTGCGATAGCATCTGCTGTTGAGTCATCATTTATTACATTGAAAAAAATCCTTTGACTCGCCCAACCTAATCCCATAAAAAACATAAAATCTTTCAATACAAAACCAATATATGTATGCCTAAATTTCATAAATCCCCCTCTTGCCGATATACATCGGAAGTAGCAGTTTCCTCTGTATATCGACAGTTTCTTACTGTTTTACTCTTTATTTTATCTCTTGTATTTTTACAATAATTTCTGTTTCCTCTTCATAATAAACCCAATACCGCTTTCCTTTCTCTATCTGTTCTTCACATAGTTTATTCCAGGCTGGTCCCCATATCTCCAACTTTCTCTTATCTCCTTCCGCTCCCATAAAAGTATATCCTCGATGCCAGGATTCCCAGGCTTTCCCTTCATAGATACAAATATTCTCATTCTGAATTGCCCGTGTATCTTGTATAACTGTGTACAGGCAGGCAATCACAACCGCTATTCCTAATAGCATATCACCTATGTTTCTCTTATTTTTATTCCAGAATTTACTTTGTACTATCATGGTAATTCCCACAACTCCCAACACTCCAAAGTATATCATTTCCTGATAGATTCCTGTAAAATCATACATGGATCTTCTCCCATTCTATCCCCGTCATTTCTTTTCTTCCGGTTTCTCATCAAATGCAATTCTTTCAATAATTCTGGAACGCCTGAAATAATAAAATGTCACGATTTTTTGGTCAGCAAATTTTGCCAGTTCTTTCCCTGAGGCCACAATTTGAAATTTCATTGCTTTGGCATTTCGTATCGGCTTCAAAATAATTTTCCCATACACCCAGTTACATTCACTATATTTGGTAACATCTCTGGTAGTTTCTTCACGCCATAATCCTATTTTTTTCATTTCTCGTATACGCATTCTATCTTTTTCTGGTCCTGTATACAAATCGATTATAAATAGTACAACTTTTATTCCTTTCCAGCCTCCCCACATAAGCCCCAACGATGAGATTCCTATATCTAACATAGCCTCCGTATGCTTCTCCGCTATATACAAAATAGATAATCCAAAAGACATATCCCATATCGACCACCATATCACTGCGATACACGTCACTAAATTTAACAAAACTGCAAACCAATATGGATTTTTATTCTTCATATTTCTCATTCCCCTGTATGTTCAACTTTTTACAACATCTTCACCGGTTCATACACCATGCTCCGATTCATACCATACCTTTCGCAATACTGGTAAAATTCTTGTGAAACAATATTGAAAGATGATGTATGATACCCTCTTTTTTGCTCTGTCAACACATCCCCTGTTTTATAGACATGTGTTTGATCTTTCAAATAATTTTTGTCCAGCACCAACTTCTGTACCGGATTTGGAATTCTTATCATTGCTTTTCCACATTTGGGACAAGATATGATCGGCTTGTTTGTAATTGCTTCCATCGGCAATGTTTCCGCAAAATATAATTGATATAAATCTTTTATCTGCCCTTGGGAAGCATATTTCTTAACTGGCCAGAATTCCAAACCTTTCCAGACACTTCCTAAAATCCTTCTGGTCTTGTCCGAACAAAACAAAAGTTCATCTGCTGCATTCGGCCCACTGAAAAATTGTCTTGTTCCCCACCTTACAGGCTTCGTAACAGATAAATATCCAATCTGCTCCTCATGTCGGTATTCCATTTCTTTCTGAAATGGTCTTTTATAACCGCAGGAGCGTTGAAATGCATACTCATCATATTCCCACTGCACTTTCACGCTTTTGTTCCGAACAAACAACCATTGCGCCTCTTCAATTTCTCCTTGGGAATATTCACAGGTTGTAATCGAATCCAGTCTTGAAACAAATGGAAACTGTTGCTTAAATTTTTCATACACTTTCTGATCTTCATACAACTCAAATAGATACTCCTTATCACTTACTTGAACAGATGTCCCTAGTACTTCAAAAGAATCTTCTGTCTGATAAGGGATTTCATATCGATTCAGAAATCTCAATAAACCAAACTTATTTTTTAAACAATAATAATGCTTAATCCTCATATTGCACCTTTTTGATTTCAAGATCAAAAATCAGATCATCAAAATCATCATCCCAATCAATATCGTTGCAGTAAAACCGAAACTTATCCTCGCCCAATTCTTCTTTGATCATGGCGCAGCCTTCTACGAAACAAGTGATCATATCTGATCTAGGTCTTAAACACCCGTTACTAATTGCAATATCTCCTTCTTCCAAAATGATTTCTAGTTCAAATTCTTTCGGAGCCCAGGTTTCTTCAAAAATAATCTGTGGAAATCTCCTTCTTTCCTTTTTCAAACGTTTTCCATTCCAGAATATTTTCCCCTTAAATCCATCCAAATGTAAAATAATTGACTGTTCATGTTGCGAATTAGTACTTACAAAAGTAAATTTTAGTCGATACTTCCCCTTTTTATCGTATCGATAAAATGAACTTACTTGCTTACCCTTATACTCTATCTCTGTTGCATTTTGTTCTTCAAACATCCACTTAAATGGTTTCATAAATCCCCCTCTCGTCGATATATATCGGAAGTGGCATTGTCCTCTGTATATCGACATTTTCTTGTTGTTTTACTCTCTATTTTCCTTCGTCAAATACAATCTTCTCACCCATTACCCATTTTGTGTGTTTTGCCTAATCTTCTTTTAATTTTTCTAAAAATTCCTCCCATTCATCATCTGCAAAAAGATGATAATAATAGTCTGCTTCTTTCAAAATGTAGGACTTTCCATAATGTATCGCTGGCATAATATGCTCTTCAAATGCTTTATCAAAATATGGCCTGAGTTCATCGGGTGTATATAGTTCATAGTCTATCAACCCAGTCAACGTTTTGTCCTCTTTAGTCAAAACACCTATTCTCCTATATACATCGGAGTCATATGTTGTCGGATACTTTTTCACATTTGAAAAATCTCCGAAGAAAAAATCATACTCTACATAAAATGCCTCCGCCATTGATTTTTGCAGATACATCCCACACAAAAGACCTTTTCCCTGTAAATACCACATATTTCTTCGCTTTTTAAAACCTCTTTTTGTGAACTCCTCATGGCAAAATTCTTTAAATTCTTGTTTTGTCATATACACTCTCCTATAAGTGAGAAAAACACGTGGAAGGGACGCGACTTTCCTCTTCACTTGTTTCCTCAGTTAGAGGCCAAAATGAAACCCTCATTTTCAATTTTTTAAGCATTTTTAAGTACTTTTTGCTTGCCGGTATTTCTGCACAATACCAGCAAGCATCGTATTGGGATAGCTACAGGCATCAAAAAACACTTGTCAGGAGTTCCTGAAACCTTTTACTTTTTTCTTCGGATACTTTTAAGTAAAATAATTAATACCACGAACAATTCTAAAATATAAATACCAACCAAATACCAACACCGACTAATTATTATACTTGCTAATGTACATACTGTATGTAATATCCCATAAGACACGGTAGCCAACAAATCCCTACTTTCTTTTTTGGGATCCGTTATAGCAATAGGTACAAGCAAAAACATTATGATGCTTAGAATCAAAACCAAATTTGCAAACTCATAATTTAGTACATATTTCCAATAAAAAAATACAATTAAAAAATTTATGCCTAGAGTACCAAACCACACTCCCGTTAATATTGTATACAATTTTAAATTTGGAATAGTCTTTTTATTCGCCCAAAAATCATATTTCTTACTCATATTTTTCTCCTACGCATCACTTTTTGTAAACCATCTTCTGAAAAAGTTGCTGACATTAGACACAATACCTGCCAAGACAGTTTTTCCTGTACTTTTTGTAATGTTCTGTTTAATTCCAGTTACTTTCGCTTTATACATTGCCTGCTTCCTCACCGATTTGGTTGCGTTAATCACCTGTTTAGAACGACTATATACTCCTCGCATATTTTTTCCATTCGCTCCAGAACCACCTATAGCTCCTGCAACTCCGCCTATCACTGTAGATGCAATAAAATCTTTTTTATTCGATTTTACCCCTTTATAGCTACAATTTGCCAGATAAGTTGTTCCACCTAATGTTGCATTAGCCACTACAGCGCCAGCAAATCCTATTCCAGATGCAGCTATAGCCCCTCCTATTGCTGCGGCTGCATAATCCACTAGAGATAATGAGCTGATCACTTCTCCGAATGAACTTCCTGTCGCTAAACCAATGCCTACATCTGCAACAAACTGTGTAGCAACACCCACTACTGCTCCAACTGCCAAATGCCATACTGCACCACTTGAATCTATCCTCATCACTGGGTTATTGTCACAATAAGCATATAAGTTTTTATCATATAAATCATCCTGTACTTCTAAAATATCTGTCGTATCAGGACTAATAAACCTTCCAACCTCCGGATCGTAATACCGACTATTCAGATAGTACATTCCCAGTTCTTCGTCATAGTAGTATCCCTTGAAACGGAATGGATTCCTTCTGCCCAGTCCATTCGAACTGTAATCCGTCAGATTCAGCAGTTTTCCCCAGGAATTATATTCATATTTTACAAGTTCCGTTCCGTGACTGTCAAGAATTCCCAGAATATCCCCAAAAAGATTTTTGCGGTAGAAATACATTTCATTCTGATACTTCATGGCAAACACATTGCCCTTGTCATCATAGAAGAAATCGATCCTGCTGCCGTCACTGGACGTCTGCATCAGAATGGCCGAACCATCCAGATAGAAGTCTGTCGTAACTCCATTGACCGTCTTTCGGATTCTCTTTCCGCTGTCATTGTACCTACAGTACATATCCAGTCCAACGCCTGTGATGTGCTTCAGCTGATGTCCTTGTTCCCATTCCATCTGCATTCCCCGATACTGGATCGGATTTCCCATGGCATCGTAGGTAATTGCCTGTCCGTTGTAGAAACGAAGCTGATCTCTCCAGCCTCCGGTCTGATACTCAAATGTATCGGACTTCCGCGGAGCTTCTGTGATCACCGGATTTTCGGTATAACGGTACTCGTCTCTTCTGACCATATTTCCACCCACATCATAGGTGTAACAGATGGTCTGATTCTGCTTCTGATTGTCTTCTCGTACCAGCTGATTCAGTGCATCATAGTAGTAGCGGATTTTTCTTTCGCTGCCATCGGCGCTTCGCTCCACCATGGTTTCCACATTTCCGCAGGCGTCATAGGTGTAGGATTCTGCACGGTTTCCTTCCCGGACAGATGCAACCAGGTTTGTAGTCACTCCTGCCTCTTTGCCTGAGACGTATGTATACTCCTGAGTCGATGTATTCGTATCAGAGAAGTGATTGTGGGTACGGATCACACGCCCAAGGGCATCATACTCATAGGCAATCTTCTGGGCGCCATTGATCTTGATTCCATATCCAAGTCCTGGTTTCTGCTGTTTCTCTACATCCCCGTAAAGGAATTCCACCTCATGTCCAACTCGATCTTTCTGATACGTATATCCTTTGACACGATTTTTCTCATCATACACTTTGCGAAGCTTCATTCCGTCAGAACGGTCTGTTCCTACCATTCTTCCGATCAGGTCATACTGGTATGTGCTGGTCACTCCACTGCAAAGATCTTTGTGCCTTGCAATTTTTCCACAGCCGTCATACGTATTTTCAAACAGTTTTTCTTCTCTGCCGTCTGCGGTGATCAGATACTGTGCCGCAAGCTGTTCTTCCGGATTGTATTCATTTCGAACGGCTTCCCCTGTCGCATAGGTAATCCTGTCCGCAAGACCGTTCCGGCTTCGAAGCGTGGTGCGCTCCAGTTCTCTTCCTCCAACCGACACGGATTCCAGATTTCCAAACGGATCATACGCATAATCATACGTAAATCCATTGTGACCGATGGATGTCACTTTTTCGTTTTCATAGGTGTAAGAAACTTTCACTTCTTTTCCATTCACCATTCTCGCAACTTCTGTCATCTTATCCGTGTTGGCATCGTATGCATAGGAAGTGGCATTTCCTTTTGCATCTGTCAGCTTCGTCAGAAGACGGTTCTTGTCATCATATTCATAATGCACGGTATTTCCCCTGGAATCTGTGATCGTCTTCGGCTGCTTATAATCGGATGTGTATGTCATAGACGATTCCATGCGCTCACTGCACTCTTCCAGAATCCACCATTTGTTGACCTGGCTGTTTGACTGGTGGGCTGTCAGAATGATATCTGCCAATTTTTGATGGGAATAATCCATCACATCCAGAGACAGGTTTCCATCCTTACAGATGATCGCATATCCATTCCCCGGTGATACCTCTTCGAATCGGAACAGCTGATTTGCTGCGCCCGACATAGCTGCCTCTAAGGAAAGAATGGAAAAACCTCTGTCGTTGGTTCCTGATTTTGCCAGTACTTTTCCCGGTGCGTGAACCGGCTCTAACTGATAATACGTGCCGTCATATGGCAGCAAACGATACTGCTGGTTCATCCCGCCATTGTAGTTGAACTGCACTGCCTGTGTTCCTGCTGCTGTCGAAGCATTCTTCACATCAATATATTGTCCCGAATGACGTACCCGGATATGATAAATCCCTCCCGCTTTCGGAACTGCTGAAACAGTTCCCTCATCTGCCGGTTCAAAATACCAGTCCTGATGTTCGTTTTCTTCTTTTCTTGTATAACTCTGCACCGGCTGTCCGCTTGTGGTACTCTTTGGTCCATTTGTCAACGCTTTCTTATCTTTCGTTGCCTTGCTGGTGATCTGGAAACTTCCATCTGCGTTTGGATGCAGCTTCCATTTCTGTGCATCGGTATTGTTATTTCCATAAATCTGAATTTTTTCTCCCTCTGCCTCAGATTTGTTATTAAGATCCAGGCGGTATCCAGAGCCACAAAGAGGCTCAAACTGCATATATCCGTCTTTTCCATCGATCAGCTTCCATTTCTGCGCAGCACTTCCATTAAATGTATAAAGCTGAGCTGTTACTGCATTATTTGCTTCCCCGCCTTTCACATCCAGATAATTTCCAGAAACTTTTTCCCGGATATAATACACTCTGCCCGGTATGACTGCCCCAAGATGCTTTCCGCCATCTGCCGTCATCCGGATCGGCTGTCCTTTGTCATTGTATGTGAATCGATAACGGACTCCTTCGGAATTGGCAGCCTGAGTCAGATGATTTTTCGTATCGTACCGATATTCAAACCCCGTTCCATCAATACTTCCCATCTTGGTCAGACTTCCTTTTTTGTCGTATGAAAAACTCTCTTTTTCCGCTGCACTCACTGCATTGATCAGATTCCCGTCATCATCATACTGATAGCTTTCCCCATCATCTCTGACAAGCTGAACTCCTTTAAACAAGACCTGATTCACCTGATTGTGATACGTCAGATAAATATGAATCGCTTTGTAGCTTTTCTTTGCCCCTTCATTCTGATCATCTGTGCTGAAGGTGTTGCTGACAAACTGCCATCCCTTAATATTCGGATTACACTGTAATTGATGCCATTTAACTGTACCATCCGTATAAATGACTGCTGCATCCACTGAAAATTGCTTATCCGGAATTCCAAATCCATTTACCCAGCAGCTAAGATTAAAGATATCACCTTCCTGTCCTGAAATATTTACAGCCTGAGACAGATGAAGCTGCTGCTCCATTTGTCCGTTCAGTACTGCACATCTTCCCTTATCTGCAGTGATCATACTCTTATTCCCGGTTGCAGCTGCATGAAATCCCCAATTATCAGGCACATCATTTGTGCACCGTTCAAATCCCGGATTGTCGATCAGATTCAGTTCATTTGCCACATTTCCTGTTTCCAGCTGGACACCGCTTACCAAAAGGGTTCCTCTTGCTCTTGTCATCCCCACAAACACGGAAATGGTTTCTTCTGCCGGAAGCTGGAATGTGAGAACCAGTCTCTCCCATCCGTCATCTACATTTTTATCTGTCACATAATCAATGCAGCGTTCTCCCATGATTCTGGTCCGGTCTGCCCGGATCACGGATACAGCCACTCCCTGTCCCTGATCTTCCGGGCTCAGAGATTCTGTTTTTACATAAGCAGACAACGTATATGTTCCAGCTGACAGATGCACATCCTGACAGATTCCTTCTTCTGATGTCAGCTCTGTTTTTGTCAGTTTCGCACTTTTTGTCCCAATATATCCATCTGCATGTGTGATCGCTCCCCGTTTTCCATCTGACATACGACAGGTGTACCATCCGCCATCTCCATGAGACGGATCAAATGTTGGATTTCTCAGCAGACCATACACTGTTTTCTGAACAGAACCATCTTTACTCAGCTTATGATTTTTCATGCCGGATGTATAGTAAGAATAATTGTTTGCAAATCCATCTGCATCCAGCACATCTGTCGGATGTCCCATATTGTCAAAATGCCACGTTGTTTTCTTATTATCTCCCGGACGTTCCATCTGACCATCCAATCCAGGTTCTTCAAAAATCGTAGTATTTCCGTTTTCATAGGAAATCTTCAGTTCCTGACCCGGTGCATTTTTCTGTCCCGTTTCGGATACTTTGCTGACACGGGGTACCCGAAAATCATTTGTGTACTCGTAATTTACACGATAGCCATCCGGATTGGTCACACTGAGCAGTTTATGAGAACCATCATAAGTAAACTGACTCTTACTTCCATCCGGATAAGTAATGGATGTCAGATTCCCCCGCGCATCATATCCATATCGGATCTCTCGCCCTTTGGTATCCTGAATAGCCGTTAATCTGGAGTATGTGGCATCTGTAGAATAAACTGCATTTAACGTTCCCCCTGCCGCATCTGTAACATATGCCAAGAAGTTTCCCGCTGAATTCGGACCATACTGGTGTTTCACGGAATTTCCGTCCAGATCTTCGATGAATCGTAAAAATCCGTCCTGTCCGAATATATACTTCACTTTATCTTTTGTTTCCATCGTGCGATAACGGTCATGTTCAGAACTTGACGTCACTGTGATCGTCAGTCCCAGCCCATCCTCATCTTTCAGCTTATTACCGTCATTGGTATCTTTATAGAAATAATGTTTTGTTCCGTCTTCATCGATATACACATACGGATAATCTTTGATCCCACTTTCTTTCAACTCCTGCTGGCTGCTGAGCCTCCATCCGTACCCCATACGGGAAGAGGTATCCGCTTCACTGGAATTATACACATGACGGATTTCTGTTGTCATCGGACCTCCCTCTGTTGCCACATCCAAATGACTCCAGACAACATTTCCTGTAAAGTCATTCGTGTAACCGATTCCTGCGCGCCCTGCTGACTGCTCATGGTAGCTCTGATAATCCTCCAGACCATTTACATTCCTGTAATAAAACACACCGCTTGGAAACTGTTCAGAAGAGATACTTGGTGAGTCAGATGCATAGAATCTCGCATAAGCACGGTTTGCCAGATTTTCATCATCTTCATATTTTGATTTCACCATAATTCCATAGTTTTTTCCTGTGTTATACCACTGACGCACCAATCTGGTCACATTGAATCCTATCGGTGTGATCGAAACTGTATTTCCATTGATTACCTGTTTTACTTTTTTATAATCCAGTATTGCACCATCTACTGCCGGCTGATTTCCCCAACGGACGCTTTTTTCATCCCAGCTGTTTTTTACTTCATAAGCAAGAAGCGGCAGCTCCGGATTGCTGTAGGATGAATATTCAAACTGCCAGATATACATGGTCGCTCCGTAAATGATCGAACCTTTTCCAATATCCGGAAGGTCTCGAAACCGAAGCAGCGCTCTCATTTTTCCAAGTTCATCACTTCGCCCTACCACGAAAGATCCATATGCATATACGTTCCCCGGATTCTCCGGTACATTTCCTCCTGTGAAAACATACGTATCTTCAATATTTCCTTTTGTTTTACTCGTCTCTGTCATTGGATCAATCACGATTGGATAAACACGTTCTGTGTCCTGCATCCATTCACGATCCGGCACAACTTTGATAACACTGCTCTCTGTGCCGATTTCTACTTGAAATTCCACCTGAAGAGACTGATTTCCTGCGGCATCATACATATACGGTTTCACCAGTCTGAAAATCCTTCCTGACTCCTGACTTTCCGAATCATACAGCCCAAGTCCTCCATCTTCTTCGCTTCGCAGCTCCATTCCAGGATGCGTCAGCTGAAAGCTCAATTCCTGTTCTGCCGCCTCTTTTCTGTTCAGTCGAATATTCTCTTTTAGCTGCTCTCCCTGGATTGAGTAATGCAGATCAATTCCCGGAAGAATTTCCTCATACACACCTTCTCCGTTTAAATGCGGAACACACATCATCTTTCGGATCTCATCCTCTTCTGACTCTTCCTCTTCTAAAACAGACACTTTCATATCCAACATTTCTGCTTCTTTCCAGAAATCTTCCTTTTCCAAAACACGAAATGTAGAAATTTCGCCTTCATAATTCACGTTTCGTGTACTTTTTGTGTGTAAAAAAGGTGACAATCCCCATAAGATTTTCTTTCCGTCTTTCTCGATCGTTACCAGTTCCTTTGTATCTGACTCTTTTGCAAAACTTACACGAACTGCGGACGCAAGATTTCGATAAACTTCTCTCCCGTTTTCCTGTACAGCTTCCAGACGGTTATCAATTTCTTTCCACTGTCCGTCTTCTTCATAATGGACCGGAGCCGGATATACAGCTGCCGCCATTCCCTTCTGTGTCATCTGAAAATGTTTGACACAACGCTCTCTCTTTTCCGGTACTTCCCGTAAAATTCTATCTCTCATATTTACCTCCTGCCGAAATTCTCTGTATTCGGTCTTTCTATTTCTTTTTACACGTTTTGTGCACGTTTCGTGTAGCTATACAATACACGGTTCGTGTTCTTTTGTCAAGCACATTTTGTGGATTTTTTATTTACTTTTTCCCACGTTTTGTGTATAATCATATTGTATTCATAAAAAGTTTTGATTTTTACAAAAACTTCCCAGCGCAGCAAAAAAGCTGCTTAGAAAGGACGTGTATGTTATGGCTGTATTTGCCAATATACTCAAAACACTGCGAACAGATAAACACTTATCCCAGCAGGAGCTTGCCACTCGCCTTGGCATCTCAAAGAGTGCAGTCAGTATGTATGAACAAGGACGGCGTGAACCTGATTTTGATATTCTGAATAAAATTGCAGATATCTTCCAGGTCGATGCAGACTATCTTCTCGGACGTAGTTCACTCTCTCACGAACCCGAACCTGTCACGATTGCCGCACACCTTGATACCTCTGACCTTACGCAGGCTGAGTTGGATGATGTTGAAAAATACATTCAATTTATCCGCTCAAAAAGAAAACAATAAAGGAGCATTCAGAAACGGCTATGCTGAACAAATATGAAGAACTGTTAGAAGAGGCTGCCGCCCAGAACATATCAGTAGATGAGAACTTTCCTTTTCATGGAAACTTAAAGGGATTGTATGTAGATCAAAATATCGCCCTCTCGGACCAGTTGGAGACCTCTGCAGAAAAAGCCTGTATTCTGGCAGAAGAGCTTGGTCATCACTACACTTCTGTCGGAAATATTCTGGATATCTCCGATCCTGCAAATGCAAAGCAGGAACGCCAGGCACGGATGTGGACCTATGAACGGCTGATCGGTCTGCGTGGTCTGATTGATGCCTATCAGCACGGATGCCGGGAATATCACGAAACTGCTGAATTTCTGGACGTAACAGAAGAGCAGCTTCGCGATGCCATTGCCGATTATCGCTCAAAATATGGAGTCTGTACCAAATATCAGAACTACTATATTATATTTGAACCTTATCTGATGATAGGAAAGAAAAAATGAGGACAACGCCATCGTCGTCCTCATTTTTCTATTCTTTCTGCAAAAAATTCCACAGACATTACTATCTATGGAACTTAACAACTCCCCGAGTTGGGTTCGAACCAACGACCCTTCGGTTAACAGCCGAATGCTCTACCACTGAGCTATCGAGGAATACTATAAAATTGTCTCAGCTCTTATCACTGAGTAAATGGAGAATACGAGATTCGAACTCGTGACCTCCTGCTTGCAAGGCAGGCGCTCTCCCAACTGAGCTAATCCCCCGTTCAAGCTGTTCAGTTATCACCGACAGCTATTAAAATATACCATATCGCACAGTACCTGTCAATAGATTTTTTCAATTTTTTGTAAAATATATATTTTATCTTCAAAACCGACTTTTCAAGATCGAAAATCCCTCTTAAAATGACAACAGCTTCGTAATCAATATATTGTTATCATACAAAAATGTCAGAATACTGCTTTTTTCAATCATCTCAAAGCAAGACTGTCCAATCGCATTATTATACAATAATGTTATGATCAAAAACAAGAGCCAGACAATCACCAGTGCCGCCGCTGCTCCGACAACCGCTCCGCCCAGGTGATTGAAAAATCCCAGAATCGGAAGCTCGCCGATCAGATCTACTGCAGCCATCAGCGCCCTGACAAGAATCCACACAAGGATAAATGTAACGAGAAACGCCACAACCTTGAGGATCATCCTCGCAATATACGATGCCACATACTCAGGAAATGACTTAACTCCCAGTTCCTGATAAATTGTGCTGTTATTGTTTTCCAGCAGCCGGTTTTTCAAAAACTCCGGCAACGCTGCATTTTCAATCTCCTGAATCTGCACTTCTTTTGGAATCTCTCCAATGATATTCAAAATATCCTGAATGTTGATCCCCAACTGGTTCCAGTCCAGATTGTTGATATCCGCCAGCTGATCCTGATTCAATTCTCCAAGTGAAGTACCGCTTAAATCTGCATTTTTCAATGTATCTGCAGAAATCTGAGGCATGAACATCTCCATACATTTTTCTTCAATCATCTCATCCGCAGGTGTCCATTTAATAAGCGCATCACTGACATAAGGCGCCAGAAACATAACCAGCACGATCGACAGAACCGTAGCCAGCAACGAAATTCCGATTTTGAGCAGTCCTCTGACATAGCCTGCCACGATACTGATCAAAAATATCACTCCTACAATAATCAATAACCAATTATCCATATTTTCTCCTAATTTGTCAGGTAAACTAGCCGCAGTTCATCTTCACCGGCGATCAGGTATCTGTGAATTCCGGCAGCCGGAATCACTTCCTGTGCTTCTATTCCCCAGTCTCCCTTAAATCGCTGTATTCCCGTGTCGCTGATGATACACCCCTTTGTTCCGTCAAACATGATGATCTCATCTCCTGCTATCTTTACATGACTATATTCTCCTGTTATTTCCCGGTTTATTATCTGTTTTCCCGTTTTATCATAAAGCTGCACTTCATATCCTGATTTATCTTTATTCGTAAGAATAAACCCGATATACCTTTCCGAGTGAAATTCACTGCGTATCTCCTGATTCAGCTTCACTTCGGTTTTCTTTTTCACGGACTTCGTACCTTCATAGATCACAAATGATTTATCACCAACCGCAACGGATGTGGACGCGTCCATATAAAACACATCCGGAACGACTGTCTGATCAAAATCTTCTGTATAAATCAGGTTGTCCGTTTTTTCCTGACCTTCTTTTCCAAAATTATAAAAAGCAACCATAGACTTCAATGTTCCGTTTTTTGTGGAAAGATACGATACCATCAGGTTCTCCCCATCCGCCGACATATCCAGTGAGATTGGATATCCGGTACTGTTTAGATTCACCTGATGCTCTACGAGAATATTTCCCACTGCATCATAGGAAATGATCTGGGGCGTAGATTCGTTTTTCAGGATCGCGCTTACAATCCCCTGATTTGAAACAGAAATCTTTTCAATCGGAAGCGTAGTCTCAATCTCCCCCTTTAATCCACTCTTCTGAAAGATCATGATCGTATTACCGCCCACATCTGCTATTGCAAACACATCCTCATTAACGTCCACTATCGGATTCTGAATCTGACAGGGCTGAATCCATTTTTCCTTATTCTTTTTATTCAGAAACACAACGCCATCTCTGCTGTATCGGATCACACCGTCTGAAAATGCGATATACTGGTTGCTGTCTTCTGTATCTTTCTTATGTGAGTCCGCTGTTGCAACGGACGTATACGTCTGATTTTCAATCACAAGATAGGTTCCTGTCACGATCATGGCTGCCACGACGATCCGGATCGTCCACTGTCCCAGCACGCTTCTTCTGTGCCTTTTAACCTGCCTCCGGATGATCTCCATATCTATGGATCCAGAAAATCGAAACCGCGGATTTTTCTTTTGCTTCATATCCGACCCCTTATCATTTTGTTTTATTTTCCGATTATAGCATTATTTTATGGTAATAGCAATTTCTGACCTACATAAATCAAATTTCCATCCGTAATTCCGTTCATCCGACAGATAGAATCTACATGCGAAACATCTCCGTAGGCCTTTTTACTGATGATCGCCAGTGTATCTCCCTGCTCCACTACGTACACTCCCTCTGAGGAATCACCCTCTCCTTCTGTGCTCTCCTGTTCCTGAACAATATCATCTGTTTTTTCTTCTTCCTGTTTTATTTCCGGATCTGATGCATCCTTTTCTGATGGTGGTGTTTCCTCCTGTTTTTCCACGTCTCCCTCATTGGATGTCTCTGTCACTTCACCGCTCACCGGCTGCACCTCCTCTGTATTATTTTCCTGTAAGACCGCTGACGATGCCTGACTCATCACTTTCTGGACAGCCTTCATTTTCCCGAAATTATTAAGCGTCGTAACTCCCATAATCACTGCCACCAGTATCAGTATGGAACTTGCCACATACATCAGACGGTTGTTTTTTTTCTGATGCGTCCGGCTTCCTCGACTGCGGACCATGTTCCGAAAGTCCTGAGCAGCTCGATCCTCAACAGTTTCCGAGGGAGACACCCCATTCTTTCTTCGAGCAGCGATCATATAGTTCTGCATGCATGGATTTTTCTCATAATATGTATAACGACCTCCAATCTCCATCAGATCATTCAGTTTATGCACAAAATAAGATTCTTCCTTCTCTGCGGAATCCTTCATAACAAAAACAGTATTCTGCTTCGGGAACGATTTTTTATGAAGTTTCACTATGTTGCTCTTTGCATCCAGTTCTACTCCGGGCTGTGCGACAAACCAGCCCAACATTTCTCCGTCTTCAAAATACTGTTTACAGTCCTCATATGCATTTTTCCATGTTTCATCATCAATCACGTATTCATTGCCGACCAGCTTCAAGTCGTGCATCTGAATCGCACCATATATGTATACATATTCCTCATCCTCGCTCTTTTGCATATCTCCTACGAGAAATGCACCGATCGGTCCGTCCTTCGCCTTGTCACAAAGCTGTAGGAAAAAAGTATCTACATAGTCCTCCACATAAATTTTCGGGCTGTCACTCACGTTTCCAATCTGACGAACATTTTTTGGGATCTGTCTTTCCATGCTGTATATCCTCCTTGATTCAATTGATTTTTTGCCGGAAGCCTGTCCGCTCCCCCGGGTTCTTTTAGAGAATAGCACACGAAAAAGGCCGATTTTATCAGTTAATGTCACATAAGTTCGACAAAATTTTTGCCCAAAATTTTTCTATTTTCTTCTCATACTTTCAAATGCTCCGCAATATTTGTCTGTCAGTGTGATGATCCATCCCTCTTTTGTGTGAGGAATGCTAAAAAATGTGACTGGCCACATATGTGCCCGGATCACATCTTTCTCTATATCATTCAGAGAAAATAAACGACATGCATGGTTTAAGGCTGTCTTCGGATGTGTCAGCCCGTGGAAACGCTGCCCCGTCTCTTTTGCATGGGTATGCCAGTCATACAGAAACAGATCATGAAGCATCCCGCCTCTTGCCGCTGATTTTGCATCCAGATGAAAAAAGCGGCACCACACATAATTGTAGTAAGATACATGAAGACAATGCTGATAACAATTCGTATTTCCATGATGCGGATATAATTTCATACGAAGCACAACCGGATGCTTCGCAATATCCTGAATACATTCATAAAATTCTTCATCCCACTTCTGTTTCCTCAACAGGAACTCTTCTTTATGCTTTCTTATATAAAATTCTTCCAAACGTCGAATCATTCGATACCATAATTTCAAGTCTTTCCACCTCCGGATTCTCACTGTACAGACAGCTTCTTCCCATATTATAGCACGCACTTTACCTGCGAAAAATATTTTCGGATATTTTCTGTTTTTTGTAGACTACACAAAATTTGTATGGTATAAATATACAATAAGCACCCATTTACAGAGTATCTATCTGTAACTATCAACCAATTAAAGAGAGGGGGATTTCCTATGGCTTTTTGTAAAAACTGTGGCAATCAGATCGAGGACAATGCCGCAACCTGTCCAAACTGCGGAGCTTCTCAAAACACAACTCCACAGGTAACTGACAATGGCAGCTTTCTCTGGGGATTGTTAGGCTGCTGTATCCCGATTGTAGGTCTTGTTTTATTCCTTGTATGGAAAGACACCAAACCAAAGACATCCAAGGCTGCCGGTATCGGCGCATTGGTCGGTGTAATCCTGATGATCCTGTATTATATACTGATCGCAGTGGTTGGTGTAGGCTTTGCCGCTATGGGATTCTAAGGCTCGATGAGAGTTTGGATTTATAAGTGGCTTCCTATTATATTTGGCTGTCATTGCAGGAGTGACCGTTCCTTTTACTGGAAGGGGACACAGTTTCCCATTTGTGCCAGGTGCACCGGAGAACTGGTCGGCATTCTATTATGCTCGGTCACGTTCCCATTGGTTTCCTGGTCTCCTTGGATTTTCGCAGTTTTGATGCTGCCTATGATCCTGGATGGAGTCATTCAGATGCTGACATCCTACGAAAGCAACAATCGCCGGAGATTTTTAACCGGCCTGTTGTTTGGATATGCACTGATGAGACTGTTTCTGGTCTCCACTATATGGACATTCCACTTTGGCTACCATTTAGTTCCAAAGTAAAAATACCCTGGCACAGGATGCTCATTCCTGCCGCCAGGGTATTTTTCTGTTTCTTTTATACAAACGCTTTGATCTTCTGATAGATACTTTCTGTATCCAGTCCGTATTTTGCGATCAGCTCAAGAGCCGGTCCGGACTCACCGTACGTATCGTTGATTCCGATCTTCATCGCCTGTGTCGGTGCTTTCTCTGAAAGGACATCACATACTGCACTTCCAAGTCCTCCGATTACGGAGTGCTCTTCCACTGTCACAACTTTTCCTGTTGCTTTTGCAGCTTCCACGATCAGTTCTTCATCCAGAGGTTTGATTGTATGGATGTTGATCACTTTCGCATCGATTCCGTCTGCTGCAAGCTTCTCTGCTGCTTCCAGACAGTTGGAAACCGGAAGTCCTGTTGCCACGATAGTCAGATCTTTTCCTTCGCGCAGCACAACACCTTTTCCGAGTTCAAACTTGTAATCTTCTCTGTCATTGATCACCGGAACCGCCAGACGTCCAAAACGCATATAAACAGGTCCTACATGCTCGTAAGCCGCTTTTACTGCTGCTCTTGCTTCTACATCATCAGAAGGGTTGATCACAACCATTCCCGGAATTGTTCGCATCAGAGCGATATCTTCGTTACACTGGTGTGTCGCACCGTCTTCTCCTACAGAGATTCCTGCATGTGTCGCACCGATCTTCACGTTCAGTTTCGGGTATCCGATGGAGTTTCTGATCTGCTCAAATGCACGGCCTGCCGCAAACATTGCGAAAGAGCTTGCAAATGGTACCTTTCCGGCTGCTGCAAGACCTGCTGCCACACCCATCATATTACTCTCTGCGATACCACAGTCGATAAATCTCTCCGGATGTGCTTTTTTAAACACACCGGTCTTTGTAGCTGCCGCAAGGTCTGCATCCAGTACAACTACATTCTCATGTGCAGTTCCGAGTTCGGCTAAAGCATTTCCGTAACTGTCTCTTGTTGCTATTTTCTTTACATCTGACATAATGCTTCACCTACTTTCTCCAAATCTGCCATTGCTACTGCGTATTCTTCATCATTCGGCGCTTTTCCGTGCCATCCTGCCTGATTTTCCATGAATGAAACATCTTTTCCTTTGATCGTCTTGGCAATGATCGCTGTCGGGCACCCTTTCACTGTCTTTGCCTCTTTGAATGCTGCATCGATCTGATCAAAATCATTTCCGTCGATGTTGATCACATGGAAATTGAATGCTTCAAATTTCTTATCAATCGGATATGGGGAGTTGACTTCATCAATCGCACCGTCAATCTGCAGATTGTTGTTATCTACGATCACAACCAGATTATCCAGTTTTTTGTGCGCTGCCAGCATCGCTGCTTCCCATACCTGTCCTTCCTGAATCTCTCCGTCTCCAAGAAGTGTATAAACTCTGTAATCTGCGTTGTCCAGTTTTCCTGCAATCGCCATACCAACTGCCGCAGAAATTCCCTGTCCCAGAGATCCGGAAGACATATCCACACCTGGAATGTGCTTCATATCCGGATGTCCCTGCAGATAAGATCCTGTATGACGCAGTGTCTTTAAATCTTCAACCGGGAAATATCCTCTCTGCGCCAGTACAGAATACAGTCCCGGAGCTGTGTGTCCTTTAGACAGGACAAATCTGTCACGGTCTGCTTTTTTCGGCTCTTTTGGATCAATATTCATCTCTTCAAAATAGAGATACGTAAAAATGTCAGCTGCTGATAAAGATCCGCCCGGATGTCCCGCTTTTGCGCTGTGTACCGCTGTGACAATCCCTTTGCGGACTTCATTTGCAGTTTTCATCAATTCTAATTTGTTCATGATTGCCTCCTGCTTTTATTCTCCGAAAACAGCTTTATAATCAGCCTGGAATTTCTCAATTCCGGCGTCTGTCAACGGATGATGTGTCATCTGTTCGATTACCTTGTAAGGCACTGTTGCAATATCAGCCCCTGCAAGTGCACAGTCTGTAATGTGGATCGGATTTCTTACGCTTGCGGCAATGATCTCTGTATCAATTCCTGCAACTTCAAAGATCTGAGCGATCTCTGCAACCAGATCTGTTCCTCTTACCGAGATATCATCCAGTCTTCCCAAAAACGGTGATACATACGTTGCACCCGCTCTTGCTGCCAGAAGTGCCTGATTTGCAGAAAAGATCAAAGTCACATTTGTCTTGATTCCCTCAGATGAAAGGACTTTACAAGCTTTCAGGCCTTCCACTGTCATTGGAATCTTCACTACCATGTTCGGATGAATCTTTGCAATCTCACGTCCTTCTTTGATCATGCCTTCTGCGTCTACTGTTGTCGCTTTGACTTCTCCGCTGATTGGTCCGTCTACAATCGATGCAATCTCTGCGATTACTTCTTCAAATACACGTCCTTCTTTGGCAATCAGGGATGGATTTGTTGTAACTCCACAGATCACACCCATGTCATTTGCTTTTTTAATATCCTCTACATTTGCTGTGTCAATAAAAAATTTCATTGCCTGTCCCTCCTTAAAATCTTCGTCGATTTGTTATAATTCGATTATATAGACTCCCTGGAAACAGGTCAATAGGCCCAAAAATTATTAGTAATTTTGCCGTACTAATAATATCACATTATTAATAAAAAAACTACTGCTAACTTTGGTTTTGCCTTTTACTGTTGATTTTTATTACTAATAATTTACTTTTTTGTACTAATTTTTCTTTTTTTCAGATTTGGATATCCGGTTGTTCCCCGCATCACGATCTGTGGCTCATACTCCACATGATAGATACTCACCGGCTCGATCCCGGCATACGGCTCACTGCGGGCTTTGATCTTTTTCATGATGATATCGCAGGCGTCTCTGCCTTTATAGATCACGAAATGTTCGACTGTTGTCAGCGCAATATGATGCATTCTCGCAAACAATGTGTTGTCGCATCCCATCACGGACATCTCTCCCGGAACTTTGTATTTCTCCTCGTACAGAGCATCCAGAATACCAAAGGCGATCATGTCATTGAGCCCCACGATCGCAGTCAGATCCGTATGCTCTTTCAGCAATTCCTTTGTCAGGTCATATCCGATCCGATATTCCGAATCGATTCCCGGCACATCTTTATCAATCTGCTCATCCGCGGCTTTGATCACCACATGATCTCCAAGTCCTGCTTTCTGAAACTCCTTCAAAAATCCTTCTACCCGCTTGGAACGCTGCTTCTGCCTTACAGTCAGCGGCGGCGCAATATATGCCACATGGGTATGTCCGAGTTCCAGCAGATGCTTTGCCATAATTCTGCCAAGCTTTGAATTATCCAGCTCTACCGCATCCACATTCAGCCGTTCATTCTGATTGTTGATGACAGCAAAGGGAATCTTGTTGGACAACTGCTCCACTGTCTCCATAAAGCAGTTGCTCGGATTACAGGTGTAGATGACCCCCTGCGGATTCAGAGAGGGAAGCATCTTTAAATAACGCTCCTCCAACTCCAGATCTCTCTGGGTATTACACACAAACAGCCCGAACCCCTGCTCCGTTGCTCTTGCTTCGATTCCCTGCAAAAGCATGACATAATACGGATTGGTCAGATTCGGGCAGAAAACCACCAGAAGCTTTTCCCTGCGGCTTTCTTTCTGTGTTCTGCGCTTGGGAAGCACATACCCCAGCTCCCGGGCTGCATCCTCCACTTTTTTTACCACTTCTTTGGAAAAAGAAACATTGTACTTCTTATTTAAAATCATAGAAACCGTCGTCTGGGAAACGCCGGCATATTTCGCCACATCCGAAGATGTCACTTTCTTTTTGTTCATGATTTCTCTTCCCTGTCCTGTTAAAGCTCCGTTCTGCCTTCCAGTGCACGCAGAAGCGTCACTTCATCAATATATTCCAGATCTCCGCCTACAGGAACACCGCTGGCAATCCTGCTCACTTTGATCCCGGTCGGCTTGATCAGCTTGCTGATGTACATTGCGGTAGTCTCCCCCTCCAGGCTTGAGTTGGTCGCCACGATCACTTCATCTACATCCTGCTGCAGCCGTTCCATCAGTTCTTTTAAGCGGATATCCCCCGGTCCGATCCCCAGCATCGGAGAGATCGCTCCATGAAGCACATGATACACTCCGTTATATTTTCCGGTCTTTTCATATGCTGCCAGATCTCTTGGAGTCTCCACTACCATGATGGTCCGCTGATCCCGTTCCGGATTGCTGCAGATCGGGCAAAGTTCCCGGTCCGTCAGAGTACAGCACTGTGCACAGTATCTCACATTATTTCTGGCATCCACGATCGACTTTGCCAGATTCTCCACCTGATCTTTCGGCATATTGATAATATGAAATGCCAGTCTCTGGGCAGACTTTGCACCAATACCCGGAAGGCGTGAAAATTCTTCGATCAGCCTGCTGATCTGATTACTGTAATAATCCATTCTTTTCACCTCTGTCCGGATTAGAACATACCCGGTATTCCTCCGCCGAGTCCTCCTGTCAGTTTGGACATTGCAGAGCTGGATTCTTCATCCACTTTGCGAAGCGCTTCATTTGTTGCTGCCACAATCAGATCCTCCAGCATTTCAATATCATCCGGATCCACAACCTCTTCTGCCAGCTTCACCTTTAGAACTTCTCTTTTACCGGAAACTGTCACTTCCACAGCTTCTCCTCCTGCAGTCGCAGTAAATTCCTTTGCTTCCAGCTCTTTTGCCTGTTCTTCCATCTGACGCTGCATTTTCTGTGCCTGTTTCATCAGATTTGCCATGTTCCCCGGCATTCCTCCGCCAGGAAATCCACCTCTTTTTGCCATAAATTAATCCTCCACTATAATCTCCATATTGATCTTCTTCTCAATATCTACAAATGTATCCTCAAACCGGCGTCCTTCTTCTACGTGGCGTACTTCTACTTCCACCTTCTTGCCGATCCTGTTTTCAATCAGACTTTCCAGTTCCTTCCGTCTATCTTCTCTGCCAACAAAATCTGCACCCAGTGCATCTGGCATCACGATCATCAGACGGTTGTCACCCGCAAGGCTTAGACGCGCTTTTTTCAGGTAATTCCGAAGCATCCCCGACGCCTCATCTGCAATCGGTCTGAAATTCTTTACTACCTGCTGCACATCTTCCGGTACTGCGTTTGGAAGTTCCGGTCTCAGCGTTGGCTCCGCCGGTGCCTGACCATCTTCCTTTACATAAACAACTCGTTCCTGAACACCTGATATAGCGCCCTGTTCCAGCTTTTCTTCCAATACACGGATCCGATCCAGAATAGAATCTGAGCTCGTCTCCATGGCAGGCGTACAAAGCTTGATCAGAGCCACTTCCAGAAGCACTCTTTTTTGCGCTGCATATTTCAGCTGACCTGACAATTCCGAAAAAATCCGAATGTAACGGAGCAGCATATCCGATTCCACCATCCCGGCCTCTTCCTGAAGCTGCTGCATATTTTCTGTAGATACATCCAGAACATCCTCTATATTATCAGATGTCTTCACAAGAAGCAAGTTTCGCAGATACCATGTAAAATCCGTGGCAAGCTGCGTCAGCTCCCGCCCCTGCATCACCAGATCATCGACGATATCAAGCACTTTTGGGACATCTCGTCTGATCACACTGCGCAGAAGTCTGCTGAATACATCTGTATCGACCGCTCCCAGCACTTCCAGCACATTGTCATACGTCAGCTTCTGCCCCAGATAAAAGGCAATACACTGATCCAGAAGACTCAATGCGTCACGCATCGAACCATCTGCCGCCTTTGCAACATAGCGCAGCGCTTTTTCTTCTACTTCCACCTGCTCTTCCTGCATCAGGTCACGCATCCGGTCTGTAATCGTCTCAATACTGATCCGCTTGAAATCATAATGCTGACACCGGGATAAAATCGTGATCGGAATCTTGTGAACCTCGGTTGTCGCCAGAATAAAGATCACATACTCCGGCGGTTCCTCCAGTGTCTTTAACAGCGCATTGAACGCCCCTATCGACAGCATATGCACCTCATCAATGATATAGACTTTGTACTTTCCTTCTGTCGGGCGGTATGCCACTTCCTCCCGGATCTCACGGATGTTGTCCACACCATTGTTCGAAGCTGCATCGATCTCGATCACATTCATCGATGTACCCGCTGCAATAGAGCGGCACATCGCGCACTCCCCGCAGGGACTTCCATTCACCGGATGCTCACAGTTGACTGCCTTTGCAAAAATCTTTGCAACCGTTGTCTTACCGGTTCCTCTTGTTCCGCAGAACAGATAGGCGTGTCCGATCCTGTTTGCTTCAATCTGATTTTTTAATGTAGTAATAATATGTTCCTGACCCTTGACATCTTCAAATTCAACGGGACGGAACTTTCGGTAAAGTGCCGTATACGACATGTATTACACCTCTGTTTTCCAAGTCTTTTATTGATCTCCAAAGCTGATGCCGATGGTTCTTGCCTCTTTGATGATTCCATCCTGCGGATCTACCATTTTCAGCTTTCCTGCCACATCCTGAAGCGGTACTTTTGTAATCTTCTGATTCTTCATGGCGATCATGTAGCCGTATTCCTGATTCAGGATCAGCTCCGCCGCAGCCGCTCCCACTCTTGTGGCAAATACACGGTCATACGCACATGGAGAACCGCCTCTTTGCGTATGACCCGGCACCGTAATCCTTACTTCCTTGTCTGTCTTCTGCTGGATCTTCTCTGCCAGTTCATAGGCGATGGACGGATATTTTCGTTTTGCAAGCTTTTCTTTATATTCTTTTTTCTTCAGCCTGGCATCTTCTTTTGAAATTGCGCCTTCTGCAACCGCAATGATCGTAAACTTCTTATCTGCTGCCGCACGCTTCTGGATCACACCCGTCACCACATCGATATCATACGGAATCTCCGGAAGCAGAATCACATCTGCACCGCCGGCAATTCCCGCATGCAGCGTGACGTGTCCCACCTTATGTCCCATTACTTCAATGATAAACACACGGCTGTGAGACGTTGCCGTCGTATGGATCCGGTCGATCGTGTCTGTCGCAATATCCACTGCACTCTGGAAGCCAAATGTCATATCCGTGCCCCACAGATCATTGTCGATCGTTTTTGGCAGTGTCACAACATTTAAGCCTTCCTCTCTTAACAGATTCGCTGTCTTGTGTGTTCCGTTTCCTCCCAGGATTACCAGACAGTCAAGACTTAACTTATGATAAGTATGCTTCATTGCCGCCACTTTATCCAAACCGTCCTTGTCCGGTACACGCATCAGCTTAAACGGCTGTCTGGATGTACCGAGGATCGTGCCCCCTCTTGTCAGGATTCCGGAAAAATCCTTTGATGTGAGCATATGAAAGTTGCCATAGATCAGACCTTTGTATCCGTCTTCAAATCCATAGATCTCCACATCATCCCGTTTTGTGCAAACACCTTTTACAACACCGCGCATTGCAGCATTCAAAGCCTGACAGTCCCCGCCACTTGTAAGCATTCCGATTCGTAACATATCCGTATCCTCCTACTCTTTGATTTTATCAATTCCGCACCAGAAAACGGCGCTAAAAGACTTTATTTCCTGTTTTATCTTATCACAAACAGGTGAAAATGAACAGTTTTATATTCTCCCTCAATTTTTCTCAAACTTTCCGATTGGTAATTTTCTTTCCATTGTGTTAAAATAGACACAGCGTAAAACAAAACAGATTTGAAGGAGATAACTAAACATGGAAAGAAATGATCCTTGCTGGTGCGGCAGCGGCAAAAAATATAAAAAATGCCATATGCCGATCGAAGAAAAAATAAAACTGCACAGAGACAGAGGGGAAATTGTACCTTCCAGAAAGCTTTTGAAGACTCCGGCGCAGATTGAAAAGATCAAAAAAAGTGCGGCTCTCAACACGGCTGTTCTGGATGAAGTTGCCGCACACATTCGCGCAGGCATGAGTACTGCTGAGATTGACAAGATCGTATATGATTTTACAACTGCACACGGTGGAATCCCGGCTCCTCTGAATTATCAGGGCTTCCCGAAAAGTGTATGCACCTCTATCAATAATGAAGTGTGCCACGGAATCCCGGATGAAAACATCATCCTGCAGGAGGGTGATATCATCAACGTCGATGTATCTACCATTCTGGACGGCTATTTCTCTGATGCATCCCGTATGTTCATGATCGGCGAAGTATCCGACCGAGCCAAACGTCTGGTGCGTGTTACAGAAGAATGTGTAGAGCTTGGTCTTGCAGCGGCAAAACCATGGGGACATCTGGGAGATATTGCAGATGCGATCAATACCCACGCACAGGCAAACGGCTACTCTGTTGTTGTTGATATCGGCGGTCACGGAATCGGACTGGAATTCCACGAAGATCCGTTTGTCAGCTATGTCACACCAAAGGGCAGCGAGATGCTGCTCGTACCGGGCATGATGTTTACCATTGAACCGATGATCAACGAAGGCAGCCCGGACTTCTTCGTAGATGAGGACAATGACTGGACGATCTACACCATTGATGACGGACTGTCTGCACAGATTGAATATATGGTTCTCGTAAAAGAAGACGGAATTGAAATTCTTACAAAATAGTCAAAAAGCTGCGTACACAGGATCTCTCCTGCTGCACACAGCTTTTTTATTTACTTCATCAGCATATGCAGATATTTTTCATACTCGACTCCGTCATTGCGCGGAATCTCTTCTTTCACTGCATCTGTAATCGCTTTCTCGATAAAACTTCCCGCAAGTTCCATCATGGACTTCAGATTTTCTCCTCTTGCCAGTCCGCCTGCCAGCACGGAAGCAAACAGATCACCTGTTCCGGAGTAGCTTCCACCTACATACGGGAATGCTGCAAGATGTGTCTCTTTTCCCGTCACTGCCAGATTTCCCATCTTCCGGATCCCGTCTTCATTGTCACAAAACTGAATCCCTGTCACTACAACAGTCCTTGGTCCGTCTTTCCTCAGGTTTTCCGCCAGCTGCCTGATCACCGTAAGAAGATGTTTTTCGTCCGTCATATTTTCAATCATCCGATAATCTGTATCCGTCAAAATACAAAGCTCCGTCAGATTTGGGGTCACAATATCCGCCATCTTCGCAAGCTCCCGCATCTTTCTGCAAAACTCTATGGAGAAGATATCAAATTTGTATCCATGGTCCCCCATAATCGGATCTACAAGCAGAAAGGCTTTCTTCTTATGAAATGTCTCCGCAATATGGATCATATGACTGATCTGCTCTTCATCCGCCGCAAATCCTGTATAGATACCGTCAAACCGCGCCTCCATCTTTTCCCAGGATCGCCGAAACTGCTCCATTTCTTCCGTAAGGCTCACGCAATGATAGTTTTCATATCCTGTCTGTGCACTCAATACAGCTGTCGGAAGCGGACATGCCTGCACGCCCATCGCTGAAAGCACTGAAATTGCTGCCGTGAGAGAACATCTCCCAAATCCTGAGAGATCGTTAATTACTGCTACTTTCTTTCCCATACTCATCCACCTGCATTTCTCTGACTGGCTTCATGATCAGAACAGAATGTTTTCCCATATTGACAACAGTCTCTCCATCCTCCACCAGATAAATGTCTCTTTCTGTCGTATAGCTCTTTTCCCAGGAGTACATCAAACGCTCCATCTTTCCTTTCATAGGCACCTCCGCCTGCCACACCGGGATTGTCACTTCCTTTAGTTCCTTACTGTTATTTAACACAACAATGATCTGTTCACCTTCCTGAAATCTTGCATAAGCAAGAACATTGGATGACCAGGAAAGCATCTTCAGAGAACCTGTACGCAGAGGCTTCTCACGCTTGTGGATCCGGATCATTTCTTTATGGAACTCTACAAGTTCTCTGTTTTCCTGTCCCCATGGATAGGTCCTGCGGCTGTCCGGATCGGTAAATCCACAGACACCTGCTTCATCTCCGTAATAAACCGTAGGTGCTCCTACCCAGGTCATCTGAACTGCCACTGCCTCCCGCATCACTGCAAGATTGATTCCTTCTTCTGCCGCTTTGCTTCCAAGCTGTGCCACTCTCCCTACAATGTGATTCGTTCTGGTCAGGAACCGGGAATGATCGTGGTTAGACAGTTCATTCATCGCCACCTGTAATGACGGGGTCAGCATACTTGCCATAAAATGATTCATCGTATTGACAAAGTTGTCTGCATTCCCCCACAAGTCTGTCCTGCGCTCATCACTGTGCTTTTCCATTCCTGTCAAGAACCAGGTCAGCGGCTCCATAAAGGCATCGTAATTCATCACGCTGTCCCATTCATCGCCCTGAAGCCATTCTCCCGGATCTCCATAGTGCTCTGCCAATATCAGCGCCTGCGGATTGGCACTTTTTACAGCTTTTCTGAAATTCTCCCAGAATATGTGATTGTATTCATTGCTGTATCCCAGATCTGCGGCCACATCCAGACGCCATCCATCGGCATTATACGGCGGCGATACCCATTTCTTTCCGATGTTTAAAATATATTCCTCCAGCGTGGGAGAATCTTCATAGTTCAGCTTCGGCAGCGTATCATGTCCCCACCATCCGTCATAGTTTTTATTATAAGGCCACGCTTCTTCTCTTTCATCAAAAAAATGAAAGAAATCTCTGTACGGGCTCTGCGCACTGACATAAGCACCTTTTTCGTATTCCGGCTGCGGTTCATAAATCCGTTCCCGGTCCATCCACTTATTGAAAGAGCCACAGTGATTGAACACTCCGTCAAGGATCACCCGCATGCCCCTTGTGTGCATCTCCTCCACCAGTTTTGCAAACAGGCGGTTGCTTGCCTCCAGATTCCGAATGTCCCCTGTCCGCTTCTGATATTTTGTCGCTCTGGTATTGTCCTTTTCTCCCTCTGGAAGAACCTCTCCTCCGTCTTCTATAATCACGCCGTAATGCGGATCGATGTAGTCATAATCCTGAATATCATACTTGTGATTCGACGGGGAAACAAACAGTGGATTGAAATAGATGACTTCAACTCCAAGCTCTTCCAGATAGTCCAGTTTATCCAAAACTCCCTGCAGATCTCCTCCATGAAATCTGCGGATATCCATTGCCGCCGGAAATTCATTCCAGTCTTTCACTTTGCAGACCGGCTCTCCGATATAAACGTATTCTCCATCCTCCACATCATTGGATGGGTCTCCATTACAGAAGCGGTCTACAAAAATTTGATACATCACTGCGCCTTTTGCCCATGCCGGTGTGGAAAATCCGGGCATGATCCGGAAATTGTAATATTCCACCGGATGTTCCGATACGCCACATCGATGATAGCAGAGCTCTTCACTCTCGCTTTTTATCCGAAAATAATAAACAAACATCGTATCTGTAAGCTGCACTTCTGTTTCATAATAATCAAACACTTCCCCGGAGGACATCTTCTGCATCTGCAGTGTTTCTCCTCCTGAAATCAGACAGACCTCCTGAGCGTCATCTCTTGCCGTTCTGAATCTCAGCCTGACTTTTTCATGGATACCCGGTTCCGCAGGTATGACATAATCCGATGTCCCATCACAGAACAGCGCATTTTTATTCATATAAACCTCCTTTGGGGCAAGCCCCTTAAAATGCCTGCCCGGCATTAAAAACAGCTTGCCCCATTCTACACCTACTTCTCAAAAAGTGCTTCAAACTCACTTCTTGTAATCTTTTCTTTTTCCAGCAATAACTGGGCACAGGCTTCCAGTACAGACTGATGCTCCTCCAGAATTGCTTTTGCTTTCAGATAGCACTCATCAATGATACGTTTGACTTCCTCATCGATTGTTCCCGCCACTTTTTCACCGTATCCTCTGGATGTGTGACCAAAATCACGTCCGATAAAGACTTCATCGCTGTCATTGTCATAGTTGATCAGACCAAGACGTTCTGACATACCGAATTTGGTGATCATGGATTTTGCGATCGCAGTTGCCTGACGGATATCCTGAGATGCACCGGTTGTAATATCATCAAAGATCTGTTCTTCCGCTACACGGCCGCCGAGAGACACTGTAATCTCCTGAAGCATATGTCCCTTTGTATTGAACATATCATCGCCTTCCGGAAGCGGCATCGTATAGCCGCCTGCTCCTCCTGTAGGAACAATGGACACACTGTAGACAGGTCCCACATCTGGCAGTACATGGAAGAGGATCGCATGTCCCGCCTCGTGATATGCTGTGATCCGGCGTTCTTTTTCGGAAACCACACGGCTCTTTTTCTCCGGTCCGATCCCGACTTTGACAAACGCATGTCGGATATCAGACTGCTGAATATACACTCTGTTTTCCTTTGCAGCCAGAATCGCCGCCTCATTCAGAAGGTTTTCCAGATCTGCTCCTGTAAATCCACTGGTTGTCTGCGCAATCTGTTTCAGATCCACATCGTCTCCAAGAGGCTTGTTTCTCGCATGTACTTTCAGGATCTCTTCTCTTCCTTTGACATCCGGACGTCCAACTACCACATTTCTGTCAAAACGTCCCGGACGTAAGATCGCAGGATCCAAAATATCTTTCCGGTTGGTCGCTGCCATCACAATAATACCTTCATTAACACCAAAACCATCCATCTCTACCAGCATCTGGTTCAATGTCTGTTCTCTCTCGTCATGACCGCCGCCAAGTCCGCTTCCTCTGCGTCTGGCAACTGCATCGATCTCATCGATGAAAATGATACATGGGGCATTCTTCTTCGCATCCTGGAACAGATCCCTGACACGGGACGCTCCCACACCGACAAACATCTCTACGAAGTCAGATCCCGAAATCGTAAAAAACGGAACCCCGGCCTCTCCGGCAACTGCTTTTGCAAGAAGGGTCTTACCGGTTCCCGGAGGCCCCTCCAGAAGCACTCCTTTTGGGATTCTTGCTCCCACCTGAACATATTTTTTCGGAGATTTCAGGAAATCGACAATCTCTGCAAGCTCTTCTTTTTCTTCCTGCAGCCCCGCAACATCTGCAAATGTCACTTTCTTATCATTCTCAGAACTCATACGGGCACGACTTTTTCCAAAATTCATTGCTTTTGCATTGGCACCGCCACTCTGTCTGTTCATCATCATCGTAATAAACATGAATCCGACAAGCATCAGCACAACCGGGAGAACCGTCGTACTCAGCACCGAATCCTGAGGGATCGCGCTTATGCGGTATTCCACATCATTTTTATCCAGCAGCTTCTGCGTCTCATTGACATCCGATACGTTGACACGTCCCGTTTCCCTGCTGTCGCGCAATGTCAGTGTGACCACTCCGGTAGGCACTGCCTTATTCTGGTTGATCACCACCTCTGTCACGTTGTCATCCTTTATCTCCTGTTCAAACTGAGTAAAAGTTATCTCCTGCCCGCGCATCTGTACACGGCTCGTCATCCATAGCACAAAAAAGATCACAGCAATAAACACAACCACGGTTGCGCCGCTTATGCCTTTATACTTCTTGTCATTCAATGATACTGCTCCTTCCTATTCCACACCTTCTACGACTCCGATATATGGAAGATTTCTATATTTCTGTGCGTAGTCCAGTCCATATCCTACTACAAATTCGTCCGGTATCTCAAATCCGACATAATCTACTTTTACATCTCTTTCTCTTCTCTCCGGTTTGTCCAAAAGAGTACAAAGCTGAATGCTCTTTGGATTTCTTTTCTTCAGAACATCGATCAGATAATACAGTGTACGTCCGGAATCAATGATGTCTTCCACGATCAGAACATCTTTTCCCTCGATGGATTCATCCAGATCCTTTGCAATTCTGACAACACCGCTGGATGTTGTCGCATCCCCGTAGCTGCTTACACACATAAAGTCCAGAGAAACCGGCACACTGATTCTTTTTGCCAGTTCACACATGAAAAATACTCCGCCTTTGAGTACACAGATCATATGGATCTGCTTTCCTGCATAATTTTCGCTGATCTGTTTTCCCAATGTTTTGATTCTTTCATTTACTTCTTCTTCTGAAACTAACACTTTAATTGTCTCTGCCATGTTTTTTATCCTCCATTATTTTGATCTCTATTATCCTTTTTGTATGTTCAGATATCTGATATCTGCTGCTCATCCGATATCCGACAACCCACAGTATCTGATGCCCCTCGGCGATCAGCAAAATCCGCTCTCTGCTTTTTGCAGGAATCTTCTCATTGATAAAATAAGATTTAAGCTTCTGCGTACCGCCCTGCCGGTTGACACACAAAACATCCTCTGGCTGTCTCGTTCTTACGGTGAGACTATTTTTTATTATATCATAGTCAAACCATTTCGTGTAGGGGTTTTGCGGTATCTGTTCTATCGAAAAATTCTTATCTTTTTCCCGAATTGTACAGCATATTCGCAGCTTCCCGTCTTTTAATCGGGTAATTCCGGGAATTATAAGTTCTTCCCGGCACTCCGTCTGTTTTTCCTCTGTCTGTTTTGTCAAAAGTATTCCTTCATATTTTCTCTCTGCACAGATATTATAGGGAAGATTTCGCTTCCTTCCGCTCTGCTTTTCAAACAACTCCGCCACTGCCGCAACGTGTACAGAAGCAAGATCCCTTCCTGTTCCCGCCAGATTTTCCAGACAATTCTGAATGATCCCGTTTTGGATGACCGGATCACACTGCATCCATTCATCCCGAAGAAGCAAAATCCCCTCTTCCTCCTGCCTTACCACACATCTGCAATGCACTTCGATTTCCCGCTCCAGATAATCCCTGATCTGATTTAACTGCTCCATCGTTTCATTCATGTGACGGACGGCCTGCCTGTTAACCTGCTCCTCCAGTATAGGAAGGATCTGATGCCGGATCCTGTTTCTGGTATATTCATCCCCGGCATTGGTCTCATCTTCACAGTAGGAAAGCTGATGTTCTTTCAGATAATACTCAATTTCCTTCCTGTTTATTCCAAGAAGCGGACGGATCATACACCCATTGACTGGCCGGATCCCGGAAAGCCCCCGGATTCCGGTTCCTCTTGCCAGATTCAAAAGCATTGTCTCTGCATTATCGTTCTGATGATGCGCAAGCGCGATCTTGGTCCCCCCATAACGGACCCGTACCTCCTCAAACGCCTTTCTTCGCACCAGACGCCCTGCCTCCTCCACAGACAGCTTTTTCTGCGCAGCGATTTCTTTTACATTCTCATGATACACAATACAGGGAACATTCCGCTCCCTGCAAAATGTTTCCGTAAACCGTTCGTCTCTTTTTGCACTTTCTCCACGAAGCCCGTGATTCACATGCACTGCGATTACATCAAATCCGATTTTTTCCTTCAGCCTCAAAAGTACAAAAAGCAGGCATATCGAATCCGCGCCGCCCGATATCCCTGCGATTACTTTATCTTCTTTTTGCAGCATATGATATTTTTCAATAAAATTTAAAATTTTCTTTTCCATACTGTAAACTATACCGAATCCGTCCCCAAAATGCAAGTATCCTGACAATTCCAGATCCCTACTGCCAGTACTGTCATATCATCCATCGGTTCTTCTCCGGTCCAGTTTAATACCTGCTCCAGAATGTGATGCGCAAGCTCTTTGGGATTTCCGCCTGTCGTTCCACCGATGATCGTTTCCATCAGAAGGTCCTGTTCCCCAACCGGCAGAGCATCCAGTACACCGTCCGTTATCATAACAACAAAATCTCCGTCTTCCAGCGTTCTCTGCACAGATTCGATTTCAATGGAGTGCATGACCCCGATCGGCAGACTGGACGAACTGATACGCTCCACTTTGTTTCCTTTTTTGATAAATGTGGAAGAAGCCCCTGCTTTGATCAGACGGCATTCTCCTGTATACAGATCAAACATGCTCAGATCCACCGTGGAAAAATGGATTTCCTCACGCCCCATCACCAATGTCGTATTGATCATCTGGATCGCCGCTTTTGCCGGAAATCCGGCTTCCAACAGCTCTTCCAGCAATTCCATGACAAGCGTACTCTCCCGGCATGCCTTCTCTCCGGATCCCATACCATCGGAAAGCGCCACTGCCAGTTTTCCTCCGCCAAGCTCACGCATCATGAAATTATCCCCTGAGATCTTGTTACAGTCCTTCCCGATCCTTGCCACACCGTAAAGTGTATAAAACACCGGGCCTTCCATGCACACGATCGTCTGATATTCTTTCCCCAGCATAAACGCCTGATCACTCTCTGCAATGAACTGTCTCCCCATCACTTCTGAAACAGCCTTTACGAGCGCTTTGATCGTAACGCAGGTATTTTTCACTGCTCTTGCGGTAAGATGTACTTCATATTTTCCTTCTCTGTTCAGGAAAAAACTGCTGTACAGTACACGAATCCCGCTCTTTTTTAAATGAGATGCCAGCTTTTTTTCCAGACGCTCGTCCGAAAATAAACTTTTTTCCAGCTCTTTCGCCGTACTGCGGAGCATATCCGCAAACGTATCCATCTGGACCGCGCATCCTTCCCTGCCAAGTACGATCCGGTTATTCCACATCATATTCTGTCTTGCATCGTGAAATGCACCCAGCATCTCCTGTAAAAACGCTTCCCACCGCAGACACCTCTGCTGAAGCTTCCTTTTTGTTTCTGTATTCAGTTCACTCCCGTAATGATCGATGGCAGATAAAACTTCATATCCCATCTGATAGGTATGTACAAAATCCTCTTCCCAGCACCAGGAACATTTTTCACAGCTTTTGCAGGCTCTTTCTTTTGTCCGGTCAAACATATCCTCAATCTCCTCATTGGAAAATGCGGATTTCTTTTCCTCCAGATGAAGAAATGTCCGGGAAAGCTGTTTGATAGAATCTGCGTATTTTTCAATCTGTGTCACATAGGGGCTGGTGTGCAGTGCCTGTCCATTTTTCATGGCGATGTCCTCCTAGTTCTTATGTATGTAATATTAGAACATGCAAAAAGCCCCAGGAATTTCCCGGAGCTTCTCTTTCGTATCGTCACTATTTTGCCGGCTTGAAAATGATCTCATTCGGATCCACCAGCCCTAATTTTTCTTCTGCAATCTCTTTCACGTAATCGTCTGTCTTCACATACGCTTCGTATGCTTCCACTTCCTTTGCACGCTTTTTCTCTTCTTTAATCTGTGCTTCCAGTTCTGCTTCCTGCTTCTTGTACTGTGCGTTTCTGCTGCGCAGAGATACTGCATTCACTGCAAGTACGCCTACCAGCAATACAAGAATCATACTGATCAGCATCATACTTTTTTTATGATACCGCCATGCAGAATTCGTCTTCCGGCTTTTTGATCTGCCAGCGACTTTCTTTTTCTGAATCGCCATGACACTCACCCTATCAAATCTAACTTCTATTTCCATCCTGCCTGCAAATAAATTTGCCTGACACAAGTATTCTATCTGCTTTTTTCTCTTTTTTCAAGTTATTCAGCCGTTTTAATCAAGATTTCCTTGTTTTTTCATGTTTTTTTCAGTTTCCTGAAAATTCGTTTCAACAAATGCTGCACCCCCACAGCAGTCAGCAGCCCGGCTGCGATTCCCAGAACAAAGAACCAGCGAATACTTCCATAAGTCGTACAATACATCTGACGAAACACATACGCGCTCACCAACAGCCAAAAGCCGATATCCTCCACACCGACTGCCAGCGGATGATGCCGCACGAGTCTTCGTATCAGCAGCAGAATCTGATAACCGCAAAAAAGTACCATCCCCGTAAGCGCCGCATAGAAAAAAATCACAACTTCTGTTTCAATTCCGAGCATCATAATAACGCCTACTTAAATAATTTTGACAGAAAGCTCTCATTTTGCCCGCCCTGATTCACTCCAGAATAAGCAATACTGTCAATATTTCCGGAAAGGTCTACTTCTCCCTTCTCAACACTGAGCCGGTTCACATGGAGGTCTGTGCCCTTCACCATAAGCATCCCCTGCTCTGTCTCCAGAAGAATCTCATTCAGATCAAACGAGAGAACATCCAGAACTCCGGTAACCATACTTGTCTTTCTGTTATTCACGATCAGTTTATGTGCCTTCGCCGGCATTTGTCGTTCTTCCATACACTTTCCCCTTTCCTTCTGCTTTTCTATATATATGAGGGGTTGTATTATTTTATACCGGAAAAACGAATTTTTCTGTTTTATAAATAGCGGAACAGGTCTTTCGCCTCTTCTTTCTTGGTCGTATCCTGAATATCCAGCACTTCTACTTTCACCGTCTTTGTACCAAACTGAATCTCGATCACATCTCCCACTTTCACTTTTACGGATGCCTTTGCAGGCTTTCCGTTCACCAGAACTCTCCCTGCATCACATGCTTCGTTGGCTACGGTCCTGCGTTTGATCAGCCTGGAAACTTTTAAAAATTTGTCCAATCTCATCAATCTTTTCTCCTTCCTTCTCCTGTAACTGAAAAGAGAATACAACCGGCTTGTCCGACTGTATCCTCTTATGCATCTTTATCTGTTCGTCAATTATGCGTTTACAGCATCTTTCAGAGCTTTTCCAGCTTTGAATTTCGGAGCTTTGCAAGCTGCGATCTTCATTGTCTTTCCTGTCTGAGGATTTCTTCCTTCTCTTGCTGCTCTTTCGCTTACTTCAAAAGTACCGAATCCTACTAACTGTACTTTTTCTCCTTCTTTTAACTGCTCTGTTACTACATCAACAAACGCTTTTAATGCTTTCTCTGCATCTTTCTTTGAAATTTCTGCCTGCTCAGCGATTGCTGCGATCAATTCTGTTTTGTTCATGGATAATTCCTCCTCTTTATTATGCTAGAATGATTATTCTAAATTGGTAAAGGCCGCATGTCTCTACCCTTTACATGTCGATACCCTTATGTACTGTTATAACTGGTGAAACTGCTTTTGTCAAGCAGTTTCACAGATTTACCATGCAAAGCGGTACTGTTTACAATAACAGCAACATTTTTACATAATCTTATCAATCATTGCCAGCACTTCTTTGCCCATAGCTGCGGATTTTTCATCTGCATCAGAAAGGGAGGTTCCTTTGATACCGTAGTAGAATTTGACTTTCGGCTCTGTTCCCGATGGTCTCACACATAACCATGCATCATCGGAAAGATCATAGTACAATACGTTCGATGTTGGAAGACCTGTCGAAGATACTTCACCAGTCTGCATATCCTGAATCGTGTCTGCTTTGTAGTCTCTCGCTTTCAGCACTTTGTAGCCTGCGATCTCTGCCGGCGGATTCTTACGGAGTGTCTCAAGAATCTCCTGGATCTTTGCAAGTCCTTCGATTCCTTTGAGTGTGATAGACTGGATATCATCTTTGTAGTATCCGTATCTCTCATACATCTCGATCATGGCATCCCAGAGAGTCATGTCTTTTGTCTTGTAGTAAGCAGCTGCCTCGCAGAGTGCCATTGTCGCAACGATCGCATCTTTATCCCTTGCATGTGTTCCGATCAGACATCCATAGCTTTCTTCAAATCCGAATAAGTACTCGCCTTTTTTGCTTGTCTCAAATCCCAGAATCTGCTGTCCGATATATTTGAATCCGGTCAGAACTTCAATCAGCCCTGTGTTATAGTAATCTGCAATCGCATCCGCCATATTGGTTGTCACGATCGTCTTGATCAGATATCCATCCTCAGGGAGTCCTCTCAATGCGCTTCTCTGTCCGATCTCATAGTCTGCAAGGAGACAGCCGGACATATTTCCTGTCAGATCGTGATATTCACCGTTTTTATCTTTTACCCGGACACCCAGACGGTCTGCATCCGGATCTGTAGCAAGCACAATGTCTGCATCCACTTCTCTTGCCAGCTTAAGTCCCAGTTCAAATGCCTCTGCCGCCTCCGGATTCGGATAAGAAACAGTCGGGAATTCGCCGTCCGGCAGTTCCTGCTCTTTGACTACGTATACGTTCTCAAAACCGAGCTCTTTTAAAATTCTGCGGGCAGGAATATTTCCCGTTCCATGAAGCGGACTGTATACGATCTTCAGATCTTTTCCAACTGCATCAATGGCATCCTGATGGATCACCTGCTTTTTCAGCTCTGCTATGTAGGCATCATCCACCTCTGCTCCGATCACTTCGTAGAGTCCGGCTGCTTTGGCATCCTCTGCCGGCATCGTCTTCATAGTCGTATAATCTGTCACTGCCTTGACTTCATCCATGATTCCTTTGTCATGAGGCGGTGTGATCTGCGCTCCATCTTCCCAGTATACCTTATAACCATTGTACTCCGGTGGATTATGGCTGGCTGTAATGTTGATTCCGGCAATACATCCGAGTTTTCTGACTGCGTAAGAAAGCTCCGGTGTCGGACGAAGAGAATCGAATACATAGGCTTTGATTCCGTTCGCAGCCAGGCAGCATGCCGCTTCCTGTGCAAATTCCGGTGACATCCGGCGTGAGTCAAATGCGATGGCAACTCCTTTTTCTGCGTTTCCACTCTTTAAAATATAGTTTGCCAGTCCCTGTGTTGCCTTTCTCACTGTATAAATATTCATACGGTTCGTTCCGGCTCCGATAATTCCCCGAAGTCCTGCTGTACCAAACTCTAAATCTGTATAAAAACGCTCTTTGATCTCGTTCTCATCTGATGCGATACGCTCCAGTTCTGCTTTTGTATCTGCATCAAAATAAGCATTTGTCAACCACTCATTGTATATTTCTTTGTAACCCATCTTAGGCACCTCCTGCAATATAGTATGGTTCTATTATACAACAGCCGCCTATAAATGAAAAGTGAATATATTCTCTAAAAATCGCTCTTTTTCTGCCTGTTGTCCGATTGCAGTCTGCAGTTTTTCTACACTTTTCTCCGGAATCCGCGCCTTATTGGAATTCGAATACAAATTTGCTGTCTTCCAGAACTTCTCCGGATAGGCCAGGCAAAGTGCAAGAAATTCCTTTTCCCTGTCCTCCAGAGGACGAACGCTCTCATACATCTCCAGAATCTTTCTTCCCAGACTTTCTTTCCACTGATATTTTTCCATTACCTTTCGCAGGAAATAATACAGATCCTGTACCTGTACATCCATTCTGAAATGCTCAAAATTGGTGACTGCAATCCTGCCGGAACTGATCCAGATGTTGTGATAATTATAATCTCCGTGTATCAGCTTTCCGGCTTTTAGATTGTCTTTGTACAATTCCGGATATCCGGAGCATTCCATCCGTTCTGTCACACTTTGCGCCATCTCATACATTCTCTCAAAATGTGCCAGAAAACGACGCTCAAATTCATTTTTTGTGACCCTGGAACGGATAAATGCCCGCACTTTTTTCAATTCCCGGTTGTGCCGCCTTAATTCTGACAGCATATCTCTTCCTGCAAAAGGTTTCAGTTCTATCTCTAAAACAGGTTCATGATCCGAAGCCTGAGGAACCATCTCCTGCATCTTTTCTTTTGTCCACGCACCGTCGCCAAGAATTTCTCCCCAATCCATTCTCTGATGCAAAAGTCCGAGAGCCTGTGCCGCTTCCAGCACATCCCGCTCCCTTCGTACCTCACACTCTCTTCCCGAAACCCATTTTTTCAGCATGTACTTTGTTCCATCCTGGGATACGCTAAAGAGTTTTCCCGCCTTCGTAAAGATGGGTGTGTCCACCTTCATTCCGTGTCTGGATTCCAGATAACAGAGCAAAACATACATCAGAGGTGCGCGCCCAACCGAAATTCCTGCCGGTCCAAGCAGCATCAGCCCCTCCTTTGTATCGCAAAAATAAGCACCCCTGGTCTTGCGGGTGCTTATCACGTCTATGTCATACTGTTCCAGAACTTCTAACTCATATTCTCTCATACTTGCCCCCTGCACTTTGCCCCGCCGAAAGCAGGGCGGATTCATGACTCTTTCTAATCTATGAATCCCGGTGAGCAAGTATGCTAAAAGCCAAATCTTTCTTTCACGTAATCACACAATTTTCCTTTTTGATTCCATGCCGGATCTTCGATCACCATATCCAGCAGCTCATTTAAGAGCGTTCCCAGTTTTTTTCCCGGCGCTATTCCGAGATTGATCAGATCCGTTCCTGTCACTGCCAGATCTTTTAATGTCACACATTCTTTGTTTCGCAGCGCATTTCGATACAGTTCTCTGATCTGAATGATATTTTCCAGCTTTCCTCTGCGTTCATAAGAACTCTGCGCTTTTGTATCTGCAAGCCGGACTGCCAGATAATATGGAAAGAGTTCCACCCCGATCTCATGCATGGCGCGGCGCACGTTCGCTCCGGTCGGTTCCATCCGGTAATCATGATATGCAACAAGCTTTGTTACTTTTCGAATCGTATCATTATCAAATTTCAAACGTTTCATCACTGTTTTTGCAATTTGCTCGCTGGCGATCGCATGCCCTTTGAAATGGTCTCTTCCATTTTCATCTGTGGTCTTCATTACTGGTTTTCCCATATCATGGAACAGCATGGTCAGTCTGAGGACTTTATCATTCTTTACATTCTGCAGCGCATGAACTGTGTGTGCAGCTACATCATATTTATGATGCGGCGTATTCTGCTTCACACCGACCATGTCATCCCATTCCGGAAGCACCACTTTTGTGATTCCCAGCTCACAGGCATCCTGAATCCGCTCCGGATGATCGGATACCAGCAGTTTTACCAGCTCTGCCTGAATCCGCTCTGCACTAATCTTTTCCAGATTCGGCGCCAGACTTTTGATCGCTTCTGCGGTCTCCGGCTCGATTGGAAATGCCAGCTGCGCAGAAAAACGTACTGCGCGCAGAATCCGAAGTGCATCCTCTGAAAAACGCTCCTTCGGATCACCCACACAACGGATCAGGTGATAATTCAAGTCCCTCATTCCGCCAAACGCATCCACCAGGCGCTCATCATCATTGTATGCCATGGCGTTGATCGTGAAATCCCGTCTCTTTAAATCTTCCTCCAGCCGGCTTGTAAATGTCACCTCTTTCGGATGACGGCCATCCTCATACAGTCCGTCCACCCGGTAAGTGGTTACCTCAAATCCGTCTTTTCCAATCAGAACTGTTACCGTCCCATGCTCGATCCCAGTGTCTACGGTACGTCGGAAGATCCGCTTCACCTGCTCCGGCTTTGCAGAAGTCGTGATATCCCAGTCCTCCGGTTTTCTGTTCAGAATGGAATCCCGGACACAGCCGCCCACCGCATATGCATCATAACCATGTCTCTGTAAGTTTTTAATAATCAAAACTACTTTTCTTGGCAATTCTATTTTCATTGAAACTCTTCCCCTTTATTCTATGGTCTACCCTGTCTTTCCATTTCTATCTCATTTAAAATTTCAAGTTCACGTTTTTGGCAACTAAATATTATAACCTGTCTTGACTGTTCGCTCAACCATTTTAGCGTATATTTTAATCTTTTTTCGTCATAACATCCAAACGCATCATCCAGGATCACCGGAACTTCCTCGCCATACAGAATCTCAAGAGCTGCCATTCGAAGTGCAAAATAAACCTGCTCCACGGTTCCCCTGCTGACTCGTTCTGCCGGAATCCGCCGCCCTTCTGATAAAAGAATCAGTTTCAGAGAATCCTCGATCAGAAGCCTTGTATACTTTCCATCTGTTACTTTCGCAAGGATTTTTGATGCTTTTTCATTCAGTACTGTACCGAAATCTTTTGACATGGATGCCGCTGCCTTCTCCATTGTCTCAGATGCGATCTCCAGTGCCCGTGCCGTCTTTTTCAGCCTCTGCTCCTCTTCTCCGGAAAAATCCAGCTCCTCCAGCTGTTCTTTTACATTATTTAAACTGACCTGCTTTTCCTTCTGTTCCTCCCCGATGCGCTGCAGCGTCCAGTACAGCTTCTGCTTTTTCTCCCTGTAACCAGATTCCATCGTTTCTCGTTCTTTGATCCTGACACTTTTTTGTGTCTGCGCGTCTTTTATTCCCCAAATAAGAAACAAAATACTTACCGCGACTGGAATCAATGTATATACACTGTGCAAAATCACGCCGACTGCCAACAGACACATGGCTGCGATTATCTGCCAGCTGATTTTTTTCTTCTCCTCTTCTGTCACATGCTCAGGTTCTCTTAAATCTGCAAGCTGTCGCTTCTTTTCCTGCATCTCTGACTCCAAACGCATCTTTTCCTGCTGAATATACTGATATTTTCGTTGAAGTGCCTGCCGTTTCTCTGCTTTTTCCGATTCCAGCTGCTTCCATTTCCGGGTGATTTCCTTTTTGCGCTGCTTTAAGTGCTCCTCTGCCCCTGCCAGATCTACTCCGCTGTTTCCTGTTTCGTAATAATTTGCTGCATAATTCTGAAGCTCTGCCGCCAGACTTTGCCCTGGTCTTGCTCCAAGCTGTCCGATCGCTGCCGTATTTTCAAACTGTTCCGCTGTCAATCCATTTAACAGCATATCCAGATCACCATGCTCCACAGAAAGTTCCTCACCGTCATCTTCGCAGATCAGCACAGCTCCTTTTGTGTACCGATCAAAACGCCGTTTCAGACAAAATGTCTTCCCACCACAGGAAAACCGCATTGTTCCAGCGTATTCATTCGGATTCTCCCACGGTTCAAACCGGCTGAACGCATCATTGTGCGCCGCTTTTCCGCGCCCTCTCTCCATCCCGAAGAGCATCGATTTTAAAAACCCGTAAATCGTGGACTTTCCGAATTCATTTTCTCCATAGAACACCTGGATCCCGTCCCGAAACACAAATCTCTCATTTGAAAATTTTCCAAAGTTTTTGATCTCAATCTCTTTTATCTTCATGCCTTCTCCTACTGCCGGTTTGCCGTCAATGCCTGAATTCCTTCACAAAGCGCCTCATACTCTACGCTTCCTGTCTCACATCCCCCAAACGCTTCAATGTATTTTCCGATCAGATTCTCCTGATTTGCCTTCCACAGTTCTTCAAAATCATAATCCGGAATCGTCTCATCCACAATTTCCAGAATATTCCCATATCTATCCTTGGAACCCGTATCAAATTCAATATCCGGATCCCTCTTTCCCGTCAGAATGAATTTGTAGAGATTCTCTCTTCCATGCTCCTGAATCTGTCCCCGGATCAGTTCCCGCACTTCTGCATTTCCCATCCGGCTCTCTGTCTCGAGCACCAAATGCAGATATTCCCGTTTTGCCAGTGGTACAAATTCAAATCTAGTGCCTCTTTCTGAAATCTCTCCCCTGATAAATCCATGCTTTCCTGTATCATTCTTATCGGTCGGTTCCAATGCACCCGCATATGCTGCAAGTCCCGGGATCACCTGCTGCGGCTTGTGGATATGCCCCATGGCAATATAGTCGAATCCGCTTTTTTCCAACAGACTTTTCTGTATCGGAAGATGTTTTTCATCTCCGCCGTGAACCAGAAGAATCTCATACTTTGCGTCTCCTTCCGCACGGATCCCGCCATCAAAAGGTGTCAGTATCTCCCGTGACTCATAGCTGAATCCCGTCACTGCCACATCAAGATCCTCAAAGATCACACACTCCGGCTCTTTTTCAAACAGCGGATATACATTGCTGCTCCACTGAAAGCTCCGGTAGTAAGAATCCTGCTTTAAAAAATCATGGTTCCCGGCAATCAGAACAACCTTTGTCCGGGAAAGTCGGGAAAAATAATAGTCCACTTCTTTTAATTCTTTCTTCAGCGGCTGTCTGTGGAACAGATCCCCCGCAATAAGAAGCAGATCCGTCTGTTCTCGCTCACAGATGTCGATCACTTCCGCAAAGGTATCCCACAATTCCTGAGGCCGCACCTTTGAATAAGCGTCTCCCGCATCCGGAGACGCACCCAGATGAACATCCGCAATGTGAATCCATTTTACCATGGTATCTCCCTCCTGTCTCTTTTATCAGCAAAGAGGGTGCTCAAAAGCACACTGCCTTTGGTCACCCTCTTTCAATTCTCTTATAGACTTCTCCCTGGAAATCTTATAAATCACAGTTATTTACAGTTCTCGGGAACGGAATCACGTCACGGATATTGGACATACCTGTCAGATACATCACACATCTTTCAAATCCAAGACCAAATCCTGCATGTCTCGTAGAACCATATTTTCTCAGATCCAGATAGAACTTGTAATCCTCCTCGTTCAGATCCATCTCTGCCATTCTTGTGCGAAGTTTTTCGAAGTCGTCCTCTCTCTGGCTTCCTCCGATGATCTCTCCGATTCCCGGTACCAGACAGTCTACTGCTGCCACTGTCTTGCCGTCATCATTCTGTTTCATATAGAATGCTTTGATCTCCTTCGGATAGTCTGTCACGAATACCGGACGTTTGTAGATCTCTTCTGTGAGATAACGTTCATGCTCTGTCTGCAGATCTGTCCCCCAGGAAACTTTATATTCAAACTTGTCGTTGTTCTTCATCAGAATATCAACCGCTTCTGTGTAAGTCACTCTTGCAAAGTCTGAATTTACCACATTGTTCAAACGGTCAAGCAGTCCCTTGTCCACAAATGAGTTGAAGAAGTTCATCTCTTCCGGAGCATTCTCCAGAACATAGGAGATTACATATTTTAACATGGACTCTGCCAGATCCATATTGTCTTCCAGATCTGCAAATGCAATCTCAGGCTCGATCATCCAGAACTCTGCCGCATGTCTTGTCGTGTTGGAGTTCTCGGCACGGAATGTCGGTCCAAATGTATAAATGCTCCTGAATGCCTGTGCAAATGTCTCTCCGTTGAGCTGTCCGCTCACTGTCAGATTCGTCTCTTTTCCAAAGAAATCTTTGCTGTAATCAATGCTTCCGTCTGCACTCTTTGGTACATCTTTCAGATCCAGTGTCGTCACCTGGAACATCTCACCTGCACCTTCACAGTCACTTCCTGTGATCAGTGGTGTGTGTACATACACAAATCCTCTCTCCTGAAAGAACTGGTGGATCGCATATGCGATCATGGAACGTACTCGAAATACGGCCTGGAATGTGTTCGTTCTCGGACGTAAATGAGAAATCGTTCTCAAATATTCAAAGCTGTGACGCTTCTTCTGCAGCGGATAATCCGGTGCGGACGCTCCCTCTACTGTCACTTCGTCTGCCTGAATCTCAAACGGCTGTTTTGCCTGTGGTGTCGCTACCAGTGTACCGGTCACAATGATCGCTGCTCCGACATTCTGTCTGGAGATCTCATCAAAATTCTCCATTTTGTCATGATATACCACCTGCAGAGGCTCAAAATAAGAACCGTCATTTACCACGATAAATCCAAATGTCTTGGAATCGCGAATACTGCGGATCCATCCCCCTACAGTCACTTTTTTATCCAGATACTGTTCTCTATTTTTAAATAATTCTCGAACTGTCACTAATTCCATACCGCTCACTCCTTCTTTTCAAATCTGTCTCTGCCGCAAAACGGACATTCAATAAAGGCTATTATATCATATATCCTATGCTTTTGTCCACCGGTGTATCGTGTCTGTTCCCGGACTGCACAATTCCAGAACCGTATGATCTTCACTTAATGTATACTCATATTCCAGACTGCCGCCCTCCATGACCAGATTCAGTTTCAAAATACCTTCTGCATCTTTGACAACGCCAAATGTTCCCTTTGTTTTTCCTGAGGATCCTTTGATCACAACAGTTCCGTCTTTTTTGAATGTGTATTCATTCTCATTGTCATCTTTCCAGGTTCCCAGAAGCCCGGATGCCTGTGCATCTGATATGTCAATGCGCTCGATATCCGACTGAAACAATTCCATATCCTTGCCTCCGTCCAGTGACTTGAGCTTCAGACCATACCCAGTCGTATCATCCTCAATCGCATACAACTGTTCTTTCTCTTCCCCGTCCATCTTGATCCCCATTGTAATATTGTCATCTTCGTCAAATCCACACTCAAACGTAAGTGCTTTTCCGTCCAGTGTCCCGGTTCCATCCTCCTTCAGATCATAAACCGATTCTGTTCCGACCACATCCCACTTCTTTGCCAGAACCTTTGTCACTGCCTCACTCGGCAGAATATAGCCGTCACCAAGCTTTTCTTTCAGTTCATCAGATGCCTGATTCACTTCTTCTGTTTTCGATGCTGCCGGCTTCTCCTCTTGTTTGCTGCCCTGACATCCGGTCATCGTGATCGCTGCTGCCAGGATCAGCACTGCTGCTAATTTTTTCATATGATTCCTCTCCTGTTGATTGTTCGTTTCTCATACGCATAAGGATACCATAATCGGAGAGTTTTTTCCATTTTGTTTCAAAAACTCTGCTAAAAAAGATAAGATTTAAACTTGAAAGAGACATAGAAAGAAACAGAAGCACAAAATGACTTTTCTCATCTCATGCTTCCGCCTTCTATTACTCTATATTCTTACTCCTGATCCTGTCCTTGCCCAACAGCAACAGTCGGATTATGCAGCAATTTATGCTCCTTGCCTTTTAAAATTCCATTATATACCGTTGCCACGATCGGGTTCTCATTGGACAGCTTAATCTGTGCCATGCTGTCGATCTTGTAAATGCCTTCCAGACGGGCTTTCTTCGTCCTCGGTCCAATCGGAACCGGCTGTCCGCCCCCTGCAATGCATCCTCTCTTGCATGCCATCACTTCTACAAAGTCATAATGCACTTCTCCGTCTTTCATCCGATCCAGCAGTTCTTTGGCGCAATGCAGTCCATTTACGACTGCAATCTTTACTTCTCGCCCGTTCAGATCTACCGATGCCTCCTTGATTCCGTCCACACCGCGGATTCCGGTAAAACTGATTGCATCCAGCACTTCCGAACTGCTGTTGTTTTTCAGCCGGCGCAGAACAGCTTCTGTCACGCCACCGGTCACACCAAAGATTGCTCCTGCACCGGATGAAAGTCCAAACGGCATATCCAGCGCTTCCGGTTCAATCCGGGAAAGATCAATACCAGCTTCCTGAATCATCCGTGTTACTTCTGTTGTTGTAAGTACATAATCTACATCCTGCTCTCCTTCGGTAAAATGCTCCGGACGTTTGATCTCTGCTTTCTTTGCAGTACACGGCATGATCGAAATCACAACTGTTTTGCGGTTCTTCGTTCCTTCCTGCGCTGCCTTTTTCTCTTCTGTTCTGGCTTCTTCTTTCAGAAGCGCCCCAAACATCGCCTGTGGGGAACGGCAGGTGGAGAGATTCTTGCGAAACTGGGGATAACGGTTCTCACAGAATTTTACCCATGCCGGACAGCAGGAAGTAAACAGCGGAAGATTCTCCCCGGATTCCAGACGCTCTACCAGTTCTTTTGACTCTTCCATCACGGTAAGATCTGCTCCAAAATTGGTATCATAGATTTCGTCAAATCCAATCATTCTCAGAGCTGCCACCAACCGCCCCAGCGTATTCTCACCTTTCGGAATTCCAAATTTGTCACCAATTGCCACGCGGACTGCAGGCGCAATCTGTGCGATCACACAGGTATCTTTATCTGCCAGGGCTGTCCAGACAGGAGCAATATCCTGCTTAATACTGATAGCTCCGGTCGGACATACAACCCGGCACTGTCCGCATCCCACACAGTCTGTCTGAGACATCGCCCGGTCAAATGCCGGCATTACCTGCATCTTAGAACCACGGAAGGCAAAATCAAGAATCCCAAGTCCCTGGATCTCCTCACAGGTTCTTACACAATCTCCACACAGAATGCATTTGTTGGGATCTCTCACAATACATTCTGAAGACTCATCCAACGGCAGGATTGGTTTGTGATTCTCAAATCTTACCTCGTCAATCCCCAGCTGGCGGGACAGTGTCTGCAAAGTACAGACTCCGTTCTCGGTACAGGTCGTACAGTCTCTGCAGTGAGAAGAAAGCAGCAATTCGAGGATCATCTTTCTGTGATGCTGCAGCCGTGGTGTATGCGTATAGATCACCATTCCATCTCTTGGTACTTCGGAGCAGGATGCAAAAATCTTCCCTCTGTCATCTTCCACCACGCACATACGACAGGCGCCGTATGTTGACAGTTCCGAATGATAGCAGAACGTAGGAAGATCAATTCCTGATTTTCGGATTACAGAAAGGACATTTTTCTCATCTGTAAATGCTACCCGTCTGTTATTAATTGTCATATATCCCATATCTTCTGCCTCCTACTCTTCTATATGAATGGCACCAAACGCACAGGAACTCTCACACGCTCCGCACTTGATGCACTTGTCATTGTCAATTACAAACGGTTCTTTGATTCTTCCGCTGATCGCTCCCACCGGACAGTTTCTTGCGCACTTGGAACATCCCTTGCAGCGCTCCGGACTGATAATGTATCTTCTAAGTGCAGTACAAGTATGAGAAACGCACTTCTTATCCACCACATGCTCCACATACTCATCCCGGAACAATTTCAATGTACTCACAACAGGCAGAGCCGCACTCTTCCCGAGACCGCAAAGAGCTGTCTCTGTAATCATATTTGCCAGTTCCTCCAGAAGATCCAGATCTTCCAGTTTTCCGTTGCCTGCCACGATCCGCTCCAGAATCTCCAGCATCCGCTTGGTACCTTCCCTGCACGGCACACATTTTCCACAGCTCTCATTCTGCGTAAAATTCATAAAGAACCGGGCAACCTCCACCATACAAGTGTGGTCATCCATGACAACCAGACCGCCGGAACCGATCATTGCTCCCATCTTCTTAAGAGAATCAAAATCCAGATTGACATCCAGATGCCTTGTAACCAGACATCCGCCGGACGGTCCGCCGATCTGTACTGCCTTAAATTTACCGTCCTCTTTGATTCCGCCGCCGATATCGTAAATCACCTCTCTTAAGGAAGTCCCCATCGGCACCTCGATCAGACCGGTATGCTTCACACTTCCGGTCAGCGCAAATGCCTTCGTTCCCGGACTGTTCTCAGGTCCAATACTCTTAAACCATCCGGCTCCCTCATTGATGATCATCGGGACATTGGCAAATGTCTCTACATTATTAAGCACTGTCGGTTTCGCAAACAATCCCTTCTCTACAGTACGAGGCGGTTTCACACGCGGCATTCCTCTGCTGCCTTCAATGGATGCTGTCAATGCACTTCCCTCTCCGCAGACAAATGCTCCCGCTCCGCGATTGATATGGAGATGGAATGAAAAATCCGTACCCAGAATGTGATCACCTAAAAGTCCACACTCTTCTGCCTGGCTGATCGCCAGCTTCAACCGACTGATCGCCAGCGGATACTCTGCCCGCACATAAATATAGCCGTCTCTTGCACCTACCGCATAAGCCCCGATCATCATACCCTCGATCATCTTGTGCGGATCGCCTTCCATAATACTGCGGTCCATAAAAGCTCCCGGATCCCCCTCGTCTCCGTTACAGACAATGTAACGTATCTTCTCCGGCTGGCGTGCTACCTGTGACCACTTATATCCGGTCGGGAATCCGCCGCCTCCCCGGCCTCGTAAGTTGGATTCTGAAATCTCTTCGATCACCTGTGCAGGAGTCATCTCAAAAAGCACCTTCTCCAGGGCACGGTATCCGCCTGCAGCTATGTATTCCTGAATATGCTCCGAATCGATATGTCCGCAGTTTTTGAGAACATTTCTTGTCTGCTTTTTATAAAACGGGATCTCTTCCTGTTTCTTATATTCGATTCCATCCTGTTTAAATAAGAGATGCCGGATCACATCTCCCCGTTCAATTGTCCGGTAAAAAATCTCTTCACAATCACTCAACTGAACTTTGGTATACAAAATCCCCATCGGTTCGATCCGCATCAGAGGTCCCATTTCACAAAACCCATGACATCCGCTCTTTTTCACTTCCACAGGTCCCGTCTTTTGTTCTGCCTCTGTGTGAGCGATCTCCGGTCCAAAGAACACATCCACATCCGGATTCTCTGCGGTGAGCTCACACATTTTCTCATAAATCTCCCCGGAACCGCCTGCCAGACAGCCGGTTCCCGCACAGATTAAAATCCGGCATCGGCTTTTTTCAATCTTTTCTGAAGTTTCTTTTCGGACCTGCTGCAGAATCTCTCTGTTTTCAATTCTCTTCATATGCCTTACGCTCCTCTCAACTCGTGAATCAGTTCTGCTGCCGCATCCGGCGTCATCTTCGGATAAACCGTATCATTCACCGTCAAAACAGGCGCAAGTCCACAGGCTCCTAAGCAGGAAACCGTCTCAACAGTAAACAGCATATCATCTGTTGTATTCTTCTCTCCGGAAATCCCCAGCTCACTGTAGAGCCTTTCCAGAATCGGAATTGATTTTCTCACATGACATGCTGTACCATTACAGACCTTAATGACATATTTTCCTTTTGGTTCAAATGAGAAATTCTCATAAAATGTTGCCACACTGTACGCTTTGGCCTCACTGATGCCGATTTTTTCCGCAACATAGCTTAAAAGCTCTGGCGGCAGGTAGCGATATTCGCTCTGGATATCCTGAATGATCGGAATCAGAGATTCCTGATAAGCTCCATGTGATGCAACGATCTCATCTGCTTTGTCATAGTAGCTTTGATCTAACATATAATCCTCCTTTTGGTACATTTTTGTATATTTTATTACATTTTCAGTGCCTCTTGCGTAATATTATATGTTAGAACATACAATCATTCAATATTTTTTATCCAGTTTTCTATGAACATTTTATAAACCATTACTGTTCACAGTAACTGTGAACTTTCTCCAAACTCAGGATTTTAAAAAAGAACAAAAGCAGAAGAACAGCTTTGCATTTCACAGCCAAGTCTGAGCCACGCGATCGCACAGCTGGAAAAAGAGCTGGGGATCCCGCTGTTTGAAAAAAACGGAAGAAATACAACCCTGACACGATTCGGAGAAGAATTTCTCTCCTGTGCGGAACACACGCTGTCTACTCTGGATGAAGGAATCACAACACTCCACAGAAATGCACGGGGCGAAGGTCTGATCCGCATCGGGATGCTCAGGCCTCTTGGAATCGAATACATTCCCCGTCTGGCTGCCGGTTTCCTGAAAGCGAACCCGAGACAGGACATCCAGTTTACTTTTCATACAGGTGTCACACAATATCTTCTGGATGGTCTGGCTGCACGAAAATATGATCTTGTATTCTGCTCTCAGCCATCTGAAGAACACAAATTTACAGCGGTTCCGATACAGAAGCAGAATCTGATCATGATCACACCGCAGTCTCATCCACTGTCTGCTAAGGACAGCGTGGATCTTGTTGAGACCATTCCTTATCCGCAGATCTTCTTTGAAAAGAGCGCCGGTATCCGAAATGTCATTGACCAGATGTTTGCCAGGACAGGCGCCTCTCCTAAAATAGCCTATGAGACCGAAGAAGATCAGGTCATTGCAGGTCTGGTCGCACAGGGATTCGGTATCGCTGTTGCACCTTATATGGATATTTTACAGAAATTGAACGTCAACATTCTTCAGATCCGCTCTCCAAATTATGAGCGGGCATTCTTTATGGTGCATAATGACTGCGTATTTATACCGCCTGTAGTACAGAAATTCCGTCAGTTTGTGTTGGATGACGGGATGATGCTGACAGAGGAACCTGCCTGATTATACAAAAACATGATCTGCTCTCAGACAATCCTCTATCTGAAAACAGATCATGTTTACGTTCTATTATAAATAAAATACTTCAATTACATCCGGGAATGTTTGTTCCGAATACTCTCTATATGAGATTTTTTTATTTTACAACTACCTTCCTGAAGTTCTTCTTACCTTTTTTCAGAACGATACCCTCTCCTGACAGTGCATCTTTTGTAAATACCGCATGAATGTCTGCAACTTTCTCTCCGTCTGCTGCAACTCCACCCTGCTGTACCGCACGTCTCGCCTCAGATTTAGATGGAACCAGACCACTCTTTAAGAGCAGTGTCAGAATATCAATCTCATTTCCTTCAAAATCTTCTTCTGTCAGCTCTGCTGTCGGCATCTGTGCTGCATTTCCCTGGCTGAACAATGCTCTTGCACTCTCCTGTGCCTTATTTGCTTCCTCTTCTCCATGTACCAGCTTTGTCAGTTCAAATGCAAGGATTTCTTTGGCAGTGTTAAGCTGTGCACCTTCCCATGAATCCATCTTGTCAATCTCTTCCAACGGAAGGAATGTCAGCATACGGATACATTTCAGAACATCTGCATCTGCCACATTTCTCCAGTACTGATAGAAGTCAAACGGAGAAGTCTTGTTTGGATCAAGCCATACCGCACCGGACTGTGTTTTTCCCATTTTCTTTCCTTCAGAGTTCAGAAGCAATGTGATCGTCATCGCACTTGCATCCTCTCCCAGTTTCCGGCGGATCAGTTCTGTTCCTGCCAGCATGTTGCTCCACTGGTCATCCCCGCCAAACTGCAGGTTACATCCGTATTTCTGGTACAGTGCATAGAAATCGTACGCCTGCATGATCATGTAGTTAAATTCCAGGAAACTTAATCCTTTCTCCATTCTCTGCTTGTAACACTCTGCTGTCAGCATACGGTTTACACTGAAATGTGCACCCACTTCACGAAGCAATTCTACATAATTCAGATCCAGCAGCCAGTCTGCATTGTTTACCATCAGGGCTTTTCCTTCAGAGAAATCAATAAATTTACTCATCTGTTCTTTAAAACAGTCACAGTTGTGCTGAATCTGCTCCGGTGTCATCATAGAACGCATATCCGTTCTTCCGGAAGGATCTCCGATGTATCCTGTACCGCCTCCGATCAGCGCGATCGGTTTATTTCCTGCCATCTGCAGACGTTTCATCAGACAAAGCGCCATAAAGTGCCCTACATGAAGACTATCTGCTGTTGGATCAAATCCAATATAAAATGTTGCCTTTCCTTCATTTACCAGTTTGGAGATTCTCTCCTCGTCTGTCACCTGCGCGATCAGACCTCTTGCTTTCAATTCGTCATAAATCTGCATCTTTTGCATCCTCACTTTCCTAAAATATAAAAAGAGCCTTCATCCGAAAGGACGAGGGCTCATAAGCTCGTGGTACCACCTTTTTTCACAGACGACTCGCGCCATCTGCCTCTGTGAGTCAATCTCGCACCTTTTCGATACTCAATCACTCAGTGCAGTAACGTGCACCAATCCGTCACAGCCTACTTTCCTGTAAGAGTTCGGTGTGAAGCTCTGAGATGTATTCATACAAGATGTCTTCCTGCGCCTCTCATCAGCCGGCTGCTTTCTGTCTTCGTCCATTCCTGTACTACTTGTTCTCTTCTTTGCCTGTTTCATATACTATCGAAATCTTATCCCATTCCCCCTTGTTTGTCAAGGCTGATTTGAGATTTTCTAAAGTTCCTGCAGCACCTGCACTGCTTTACGGATGTTCTCTGCCGAAGTCTGCCAGATCTCAAATTCACTGAATCCCGGAATCCCCATCGGTACACCTTCTCTCCGAAACTCCATCCGGCTGTCAATCACGACTTTTCCGGACATATGGTATGCCTTCGCATTTGTGTAAGGAGCCAGTTTTGCGATACTCTCCGGATTGATACCTGCCCCCGCCAGAATCTCAATCCTGCCTGCACTTTTCTTCACCAGATCCTTGATCAGATCACGTCCCTCCCAGGCAGAGCTTTTCTGTCCGCTTGTAAGGATCGTATCAATTCCCAGTGAAATGCACTGCTCCATTGCCTCATAAGGATCCCGGCAAACATCAAAGGCACGGTGCAGCGTAATTCCCATGTCCCCCGCTTCTTCCACAAGAGCCTTCATCTGCTCCATATTCAACGTTCCGTCCGGATTCAAAATTCCGATCACAATGCCGTCCGCCCCCAGTTTACGGAACATTCTGACTTCATCCAGAATCATACGAAACTCGTAGTCATCATAACAGAAATCCCCAAATCTTGGACGAAGAAGTACACGCACATTTAAACCTGTCTGCTCCTTCACCTGACGGAATAGGGATTCTCCCGGGGAAGTCCCTCCGATCACCAGATTGGAACAGAGCTCTATTCTGTTCGCTCCGCCTTTTTTCGCTTCGATCGCGGACTGCACACTGTCCGCACATGTCTCTAAAATGTAATTCATTTTGGTCTGCCTCTCTACAATTTTTCATTTTTATTTTCACTTATTTCTCTTATCAAGAAAGGTAAGCAACGCAATATAATAACTTCGTATGCTGCCCTGTGCGCCCCCTGTCACAGGTCTTTCCTGTTTGAGAGTCTATCATACTTTCCATTTGATTTCAACAAACTTCTTATCCCCTCCACTCCACTCAAAAAGGCCGCTTACAGCGGCCTCATGAGTAAAGGGATTTAAATTTTGATTTTATTTACACAATTTTTTGAACTCGTCAGCTACGAACTGAACTTTTGTTCCGATGATAACCTGTACGGATGTTTTTCCAGGACGGATTACTCCTGCAACACCTGCAGATTTGATCTTCTTCTCATCTACTTTTGTGTAATCTTTGATTTCAAGACGAAGTCTTGTGATGCAGTTGTCGATGGATGCTACGTTTTCTTTTCCGCCGACACCCTCCAGAATAATTTTAGCAACTTCTGTAAAGTTATTGTTTGCAAGTTTTACTGTTGTCTCATCTACATCATCATCCTCGCGTCCCGGAGTCTTTAAGTTGAACTTCACGATTGCGAAGCGGAACACTACGTAGAATACGATAAATGCTGCGATTCCAAGAGGAATGATCATCCATGTTTTCTGAGCAGCCGGAAGGGATGCTGAGAATAACAGGTCTGTCGCACCTGCTGAGAAGCTGAATCCTGCGCGGAATCCAACCAATGTTGTAATTGTTACGAAAATACCATACAGTAAAGCGTAGATTACGTACAGAACTGGAGCAAGGAACATGAATCCGAACTCAAATGGCTCTGTAACACCACATACGAATGCTGCGATCGCTGCAGAAGCAACAAGACCGATTGCAACTTTCTTCTTAGCAGGTTTTGCTGTATGTACCATAGCAAGCGCAGCACCAGGAATACCGAACATCATACATGGGAAGAATCCTGACATGTACATACCAAGGCTCCATGTAACATCTGCTGATGTCTCGCCTGCCCAGAAATGTGTCAGATCTCCAAGGCCGATCGTATCGAACCAGAATACGTTGTTCAGTGCATGGTGCAGACCGAATGGGATGAGCAGTCTGTTGAAGAATGCATAAATACCAGCTCCAACAGCATCCAGGCTTACGATTGCTTCTCCAAGTGCAACCAATGCTCCGAAGATAACCGGCCATACAAACAGCAATACAACAGATGCAATGATAGATACAACACCTGATACGATTGCCACACAACGTTTACCGCTGAAGAATGACAGCCAGTCAGGAAGCTGTGTATTTTTAAATCTGTTGTAGCACATAGATCCAATCAGACCTGCGATGATACCAATAAATGGATTCGCGATTTTATCGAATGCTAATGTAGAAGTTTCTGACAGAGTTCTGATAACAGAAACGTTTGCTGTAGAAAGCAGGTTTGTGATCATCAGCCAGGAAGCCAGCGCAGAAAGAGCAGCTGTACCATCATTATCATCTGCCATACCAACACCAATACCGATCGCGAACAGGATTGCCATATTATCGATCAAAGCTCCCCCTGCTTTTACCAGATAAAAACCAATCTGCTGAATGATACCGTTAATTTCTCCACCCTGCATTGTAGCCGGACACATCCAGTATCCAAGTCCCATCAGGATACCACAGATAGGCAGACATGCTACCGGGAGCATTAAGGATTTACCTAATTTTTGTAAAAATTTCATTTCTTTTCCTCCTTCTCAAAATCCTTTTCCTTATTGGAATCCCTTTATTTATTTTAATCCGGCAAGTACCACCGGTTTAAAACCATATCTATAAAACTATTTTTCTTCTACGGTCAGAACATCATCTCCGGCGTTGACCTCTTTGTCTGCCTGAGCTGTCACAGCCGCATAATCTGCTGTGTTGCAGATCAGCATCGGTGTGATGATATCATATCCTGCAGCTTTCACCTTCTCAAGATCTACTGTCAAAAGCAGATCTCCCTTTTTCACAGTATCTCCGGCTTTTACATGACCTTCGAATCCCTCTCCTTTTAACTGTACCGTATCCAGTCCCACATGGATCAGAACCTCTGCCCCAAAATCTGTCGTCAGGCTGATCGCATGAAGGGTATCAAATACCATTCCGATCGTACCGTCTACCGGCGCATAAATTTTGCCTTCTGATGGAATCACCGCAACTCCGTCTCCCAGAATTCCCTCACTGAATGTGGGATCGCTAACTTCTTTGAGAGAAACTACCTTCCCTTTTGCCGGTGCTCCTAATACATGTGCCTTATCTTTTTTCTTCTTAAAAAGTCCAAACATCTTTCTTCCTCCTTTTATTCTTCCGCAGTCGTCACTCTCCGGATGTGGATCGCCAGATACATGATCTCCTCTCCTGACAGGCTGCACTTTGTCTCTTCTTCAATATATGCAGCAACCATCTTGCTACAGTCATATTCTTTCTGATATTTTTTCTGCATCAGCTCCGCCAGTTCAGACTCCTCATCCGGAAGAAGCTCTTTTCGGTAGACCCGCTGAAGCAAAAACTTGATATGTGTTACAAATCTCTCATAATGGAGAGATGTTTCATCCAATTCAATCTGAAGCTTCTCTTCTACAATTTCCAGTATCTTTTTTACCAGATTCGGAAACTTCACTGCATCCCGAATATCTGTTCCATATTCTGCGTTCAGGAAATGAAGTGCAATAAATCCCGCCTCATCCTCCGGAAGCCGGATCCTCAGCTTTTCTTCAATCGTCTTGACCGCATACATTCCCAATTCATATTCCCTCGAGTAAAACCTCTTAATCTCCCATAACAATGCATTTTGCGGCTTAATCCCCTGCTGATATCTTGTGATCGCGAAATTAATATGATCTGTCAGTGTCACATATATACTCTGATTGAGCTTTAACTTCAGATTTTCTTTCGCATAGGTGATGATATCACTGGATACCTTTACATGCTCAAGCGGCATGTCTGCAAGAAGATCTTTAAACTGTTCTGCAAGTGTCTGACTTTTGATCCGGAACACTTTCTCAATCTTGTTCTCCTGAATCTGCCTGCCGGGCTTCATACCAAACCCAAGCCCGCGTCCCATGACAACAACTTCTCTTCCTTTGCTGTCTACAGCCGACACGATATTATTATTTATAATTTTTTCAATTAACATTCTATACCGAATCCTCTTTTATACGAATCTTTTTCCTGTTCTGCCAGTTGTGTCTGGAGTTCCCCGTAAAATAATAAAAACCAGCTTTTACAAGAGAATAAACCTATGGTATTACTCTCTCGTAAAACTGGTTTTGCCTGCCTGACAGTAACAATCCAATTTGATTCAATTCGTTATATAAACTATACCAGAGGTGACACCTCAAGTCAACCTTCCGGCAGCCCCGAATTTAGATTTTGGTAATATTGTTTATATTTTTTTTATATTTTCGTATAAATGTACCAACGCTTTTTTATCTTGGGATTTTAGACAGTGCCGCCTCATCTGCCACCAGTGTCACATCGCTGTGCATCTGCAGGATCGATGCCGGAACCTGTGGTGTAACCGGTCCGAAAAATGCATCTCTTACAATATCTGCCTTATCTTCTCCGCTGACAATGATCAGAATCTTCTTTGCCTGCATGATCGTTCCGATTCCCATCGTATATGCCTGTCTCGGAACATCATCTGCGGATGCGAAGAAACGCTTGTTTGCTTCGATCGTGCTCTCTGTCAGATCTACACAGTGTGTCGTCTTATCAAATGCATCTGCAGGTTCATTAAATCCGATATGACCATTGTGTCCCAGTCCGAGAAGCTGAAGATCCACACCGCCGAGAGAACGGATCAGTTCTTCATAGCGCGCACACTCCTTTTCTCCATCCGGCTGTGTACCATCCGGCACATTTGTATTCTCTTCCTTGATGTTTACATGATTAAACAGATGCTCATGCATGAAATAGTAATAGCTCTGGTCATTTTTACGGTCCAGTCCTTTGTATTCATCCAGATTGACAGAAGTCACCTGAGAAAAGTCCAGATCCCCTTTTTCATACCATTCTACCAGCTTCTCATATGTACCGATCGGTGTGGAACCTGTTGCCAGTCCCAGTACACAATCCGGTTTCATGATCACCTGTGCAGACAAAATATTCGCTGCTTTTTTGCTCATATCATTGTAGTCTTTTGTTGCAATAATCCTCATGTTCCATTTCCTCCTCTATCCATACCAGCCCGCGAACTCCAAAATGCGGCCGATCATCATTCATCCGAAACGGATAAATCATATTTATTATATACTTGTTTCCTGCTTTTGTACAATCTAAAAATTGCTTTCCTTTTTAGATATTATTCTTCATACTCGATTCCTACAAGAAACAGCCCCTGCGGCGGAGCTGTCACCCCTGCGGCTTTGCGGTTCTTCGCTTCCAGAATCTCCTGTACCTGCTCCGGGGTATAAAATCCCCGCCCCACGCGCACCAGTGTCCCCACAATGATACGCACCATATTATACAAGAATCCATTTCCCTGTATCCGGATGGTAATCTCATCTCCCACCGGCAAAATATCCAGACTGTAAATCGTACGCACGGTATCCTCCACATCCGTACGCACATTACAAAAACTCACAAAATCATGAGTCCCTACCAGATACTGTGCAGCCTTTTTCATCTTCTCAATATCCAGATCAAATGACACAAAATGCCGGGTCAGCCTTCTTGTGGGATCCGGTATTTTCGCATTCAGAATATGATATTCATACGTTTTTTTTGAATTGCAGTATCGCGGATGCCAGTCTGCCGGCACTTCTTCCGATCTGATCACAACAATATCATCCGGAAGCCTCTGGTTCAGGGCATATGAAATCCGCTCCGGCGGAATGGAAGTTTCAGAATCAAACACTGCCACATTCCCAAGGGCATGTACCCCGGAATCTGTTCTGCTTGCCCCAATGACCGTAATCTCTTCCCCTGTCAGTTTTCTGAGCGCACGGTTCAGAACTTCTTCCACCGTAATTCCATTCGGCTGGATCTGCCATCCACAATAATTCGTTCCGTCATAAGCAACGGTCAGTTTCAATCTTTTCATAATTTTCTCAATTCCTTCATCCTAGAATATCCAGATATGAAACGGCACAAATCTTCCCAGCACAATGATCACAGCCAGATACACTGCTGTCACAAGATACGCAACTCTGTCACGGCTGTGATACACGAGCGGTTTCATCTTGGTACGCCCTTCTCCGCCACGGTAACAGCGCGCCTCCATTGCCATGGCAAGATCATTGGCACGGCGAAATGCCGATACGAACAACGGAACCAGAATCGGAATCATGGCCTTTGCTCTCTGAATGATATTTCCACTCTCCAGATCTGCCCCACGTGCAATCTGTGCTTTCATGATCTTGTCTGTCTCCTCCAGAAGGATCGGAATGAAGCGCAGCGCGATCGACATCATCATTGCCACCTCATGTACCGGAACTTTCACTTTGTTCAGCGGTCGGAGCAGCTTCTCTATCCCATCTGTCAGTGCATTCGGAGTGGTTGTAAATGTCATGATCGACGATCCCGCGATCAGATAAATGAGACGGATCGCCATATATACCGAGATTTCCAGTCCATCTTCTGTAATTTGAAAAATCCAGAAATGAACCAGCACCTCTCCTCCGTTATTCAAAAACAGATTAAATGCTACTGTGATCAAGAGCAGGATCATAATCGGTTTTAAGCCCTTCATAATAAACTTCAAAGGCACTTTACTTAAATGGATCACCCCTGCCAGGAACAAGGTTGCAACCAGATAGCCGAGTACGCTTTTCTGTACAAACAACGAGATCAGAAATAACAGTGTCGCCACGATCTTCACCCTGGGATCCAGACGGTGTATTACGCTGTTTGCCGGATAGTATTGTCCAATTGTAATATCTCGAATCATAATTTTGTTTCCTCCGGATGCTTCCCTCTAAAATAGCGCATGATCTCATCTGCCGCCTCTTCTACTGTCGTCACATCATTGCCGACCTGCAGTCCATTCTGCCGCAGATCGTGCATAATGTAAGTTACCTGCGGCGCAGCAAGGCCAACCTCTTCCAGTTCCTGATAATGTGCAAACACTTCCCGGGGCGTTCCATCTAAAAACTTTTCCCCGCGGTTCATCACAATAATTCGATCCACATATTTCGCGATATCTTCCATACTGTGAGATACCAAAATAACAGTGATTCCCGTTTTCTTGTGAAGCTCTGCAATCTGATCCAGAATCTCATCCCGTCCTCTCGGATCCAGTCCGGCAGTCGGTTCATCCAGTACCAGTACTTTCGGACGCATGGCAAGAACTCCCGCGATCGCCGCCCTTCTCTTCTGTCCTCCGGAAAGCTCAAACGGAGACTGTAAATATAATTCTTCCGGGAAACCAACCAGTTCCAGAGCTTCTTTCGCCCGTTTCTCGCACTCTTCTTTTGAAAGCCCCTGATTTTTCGGACCAAAGCATACATCCGTCAGAACATCCACTTCAAACAGCTGATGCTCCGGATACTGAAACACAAGTCCTACCTGGCTTCTTAAATACTTCATATCGTATCCGTCTTCATAGATGTTCTTTCCTTCATAATACAACTCTCCGGATGCAGCTTTGATCAGACCATTAAAATGCTGGATCAGTGTTGATTTTCCGGAACCTGTATGACCGATGATCCCGAGAAACTGTCCCTGCGGAATCTCGAGGCTGACATCTTTTAACGCCTGTTTTTCATATGCAGTTCCCTGACCGTAAACATACTGAATGTGTTTTAATTCAATCGACATAATACCTCCACCAGTTCCTCTTTCTTCAGGATTCCTTTCGGGATATCCAAACCTCTTTTTCTCAGTTCATCTGCCAGCATCGTTACCTGTGGTACATCCAGACGATACTTTTTCAATTTTTCCTCCTGAGAGAATACCTCTTTTGGAGTTCCGTGCATCACAACATGACCCTTATCCATAACAAATACCTGATCGGCCTCGATCACTTCTTCCATATAGTGGGTGATCAGGATCACCGTTACTTTTTTCGTCTTCTGCAGACGGCGGACAGTTTTGATCACTTCTTTTCTTCCATTCGGATCCAGCATAGCAGTCGGCTCATCTAAAACAATACACTTTGGTTCCATAGCGATCACTCCCGCAATGGCAACTCGCTGTTTCTGCCCTCCGGAAAGCTTGTTTGGGGAAGACTTGCGATACTCCAGCATTCCGACATCTTTCAGGCTTTCTTCCACCCGCTTCCAGATCTCGTCCGCCGGCACGCCCAGATTCTCCGGTCCGAATCCGACGTCTTCTTCTACCACCGTTCCGATGATCTGATTGTCCGGATTCTGAAATACCATTCCTGCGGATTGTCTGACATCCCACAGATTCTCCGGATCTTTCGTATCTCTTCCGTTTACCCACATGGTTCCACCGGACGGCACCAGGATCGCATTCATATGCTTTGCCAGCGTCGATTTTCCGGAACCGTTGTGTCCCAGGATTGCCACAAAAGACCCCTCCGGGATATCAATATCCACGCCGTCAATCGCACGCTTCATACCGATGATATTTCCCTCTTCATCTCTTTTTTCATATTCATAGATCAGCTCTTTGGTCTGTATCATTTTTAGACTCCTTTTCTCTGTTTACAAAGATAATCCCTGCACTGACCAGAATCAGCGCCGCCAGATTCTGTATTTTCCAGATGTCCTCTCCAAGAAATACTGCTGAGAGTGCTACACCGAAAACAGGGATCGTAAACCCAAACACCGCTACTTTCCCAACCGGGTTATACTTCAAAAGCAACGCCCATATGCTGAACGCAACCGTGGACAGCAGTGCCATATACAATAAAAGCAACACGGACCGCATCGTAAATCCACGCACGTGGCCGCCAAGCAAAACACCTGCCAAAATCAGCATTCCTCCACCGAATAAAAGCTGAAAAGCTGTAATCGCAGTGGGCGTTTCTTTCCCCGAGAGCAGCTTCAATGTCACAGAACTTGCTCCATATGCCATGGAACAGACCAGGATCAGCCCTTCTCCCATCCACTGAAATCCACCGGCCATTCCACCCGGTGTCAGGTTGATCACGATCACACCGGCAAACCCGATCAGGCAACCGATGCTCTTCTTCCACGTCATTTTCTCTGATTTTATCATAAAATGTGCAAATATCAACGCAAAAAATGCGTTCGAAGCATTGATCACCGAACCTTTTGCCCCGGTTGTATGTGCAAGACCGATATAAAAACAGATGTACTGTATAAATGTCTGCAACATTCCCTGTCCGAAAACCGGCAGTACAGAACTTCTTCGGATCATAAGCCAGCGCTTCTCAAGAAAACTTCCGATCAGAAATGTAAAGATTCCCGCCAGGAAGAACCGGTATCCCGCAAACAGGATCTGGCTGCCCGCGCCTTCGATCGCCAGCCATTCATATCCTATCTTCACACATGGAAAGGCACTTCCCCACAATGCACAGCAAAGCAGAGCCAGAGCAAACACAACACCTGGATTTTGTAATTTCTTTTCCATATACAATGTGATATCCTTTCATTTTTACCAGTTTCTTAGTATAACACATTTTTATAGAAGAAAAAAGTAGAGTTGTCGCATTGATTTTCATCAATATGACAACTCGTATATACATCCAAAGTGCATTTCAAAGTACAAAACTGCCCTTTTGAATATCGCTTTTTACTATTTATCAACTACGCCATCTCCGGCTCGCCGTACTCTTCTCCGAAAGTCTCGACTGTCACTTTTTTCATTACCTGAGGCTCCAGTGGCTTGTCACTGTAATCTGTGGCTGTGTCTGCAATTTTATTCACAACATCCATTCCCTCTGTAATCTTTCCGAATGCAGCGTATGCTCCATCCAGATGCGGGGATTTCTTATGCATGATAAAGAACTGGCTTCCCGCAGAATCCGGATGCATTGCACGTGCCATAGACAGAACACCTTCATCATGTGCCAGATTGTTCGTCACGCCATTCTGAAGGAACTCTCCTTTGATTGTATATCCCGGGCCACCCATACCTGTTCCGTCCGGACATCCTCCCTGGATCATAAATCCGCTGATCACACGGTGGAATGTCAGTCCGTCATAAAATCCTTTCTTTACAAGCGATACAAAATTTTTCACTGTGTTCGGTGCGATCTCCGGATATAACTCCGCTTTCATGATATCGCCGTTTTCCATTTCAAATGTAACAACTGGATTTGCCATATGTTTTCTCCTCTTTTCTATCAGACTGCGGCTTTGAAGAAGCCGTATATGAAGTTATTGTAGCGGATTTGCACGATTTCGTCAACGCATTGTGTTTTTCTGGAATTTTCTGAAAACTTGCTGAAAATCTCTTGATTTTTTCCTGTTATCGCAGTATTTTTAAATCGTAAGTAGTAAGTAATAAGTAAATATAAATTTTCTTATCCACGAGGAGGGTTTTCCTATGACGAACTTATCATTACAGGACCGTTTTTCACTCATTTCATTAAACGCTTTAAACAGCACACGTAATTCTACTGCAAAAAAAGTAGCAATTCGCTGTATCTCTGCAGCCGGTGTACTGGATCGATTTCTACAGGAAACAGAAGAGCTCACCGAAGACTCTGACGAATACCGCTCCAGATTGGATGCTTTATCTGTTTCTTTGAAGGAAGCAGCTCATTTATCTTCTTCTGCTGCAAAAGAGCTGGAACACACAGTATATACCCGTTTAAATAATCTGGGACTGATGACAGAAGCATCCTCCCTGGTCAGCTGTGATCTGGAGTTTTCTTCTGCCGGAAACAAGATTCTGGAATACCGCACGGATTCCGATGAATATTCACGGCAGACAGAGAGTCTTCGTGCAGAACTGATGGAAGAAGGCAACGTATTCGATGAAACCGTATGTATGCTCTGGCTGCTGCGTGAGAGCAGCTGCTTTTATGACCTATTTTCAAAGGAAGAACAAAAATACCTCACTTCCAGAATTAACGAGTTATACCTGAACTCCCTTCTGGCAAAAACACTGCTTTCCGTTTCCATCCACAATGCGCTTGACAGTGCGGCACTTGGGCTCTTTTCGAAAAAGAAAGCGATTTTTTCCACCCAGCTCGGTACCGGGGTTCTATTTCAGGTTCCGTTTATGGAACGTTCCAGTGCCGTTTTCATTGAGTCTGAAGAATTATATTGTAATGCCGAAAAGCGTCTGGAAAGCGTCATTGCCAGATTGGAAGAAAACGGAAATGAAGTCCATGTGATCCGCGCAGGCACGGTACCTCTTCTTCAGATTGACAATCTTTATTATGAATGTATCCCAACACAGCACAAATATTACCGGGTTCCTGTTTTCGGTGTTCAGCTTAGAAGATATATTATGTAAAAGGAGTGTTCTTATGTCCAGACAACGTTCTATGGAGAAAATTCTGGTCTCGGAATATGTTTCGATCGGCGAGCTGGTGCGCATCACCGGCTGCCGCTACAGTACTTTAAAATTTTATACAGAAGAAGGAATGCTGCCATTTGAACAGGCAGAAGAAAATCTGACACGCCGCTTCCCCAGAGAGGCGGCGGTCGCAAGAATCGAACAAATTCGTTCTCTTCGGCAGGACGGACTTTCCATTCCTGCGATCAAAAAGCTTCTATAGTCACTTTGTACACCATTATCTGTTTTTTTTAGTTACTCGTAACATTGTCTGTTTTGGCCTCCAAAGGTATACTTAATTACAGAAAACAACGAAACACTGATTTTAAGGAGGCTATTTAAAATGGCAAGTTTATCATTAAAAGGAATTCAGAAAATTTATCCGAACGGATTTCACGCAGTAAAAGATTTCAATCTGGACATTGAAGACAAAGAGTTCATCATCTTTGTAGGACCTTCCGGATGTGGTAAATCTACAACACTTCGTATGATCGCAGGTCTGGAAGATATTTCCGGCGGTACACTGGAGATTGACGGAAAAGTTATGAACGATGTGGAACCAAAAGACAGAGATATCGCGATGGTATTCCAGAACTACGCTCTGTATCCACATATGACAGTATACGATAACATGGCATTCGGACTGAAGCTTCGTAAAGTTCCGAAAGATGAGATTGATAGAAAAGTAAAAGAAGCAGCAAGAATCCTTGACCTGGAAAAACTGCTTGACCGTAAACCAAAAGCTCTTTCCGGTGGACAGAGACAGCGTGTTGCTATGGGACGTGCGATCGTTCGTAATCCAAAAGTATTCCTTATGGACGAACCTCTTTCCAACCTGGATGCAAAACTGAGAGTTCAGATGCGTATCGAGATTTCCAAACTGCATGAAAATCTGGGCGCTACAATCATCTACGTAACACATGACCAGACAGAGGCTATGACTCTTGGTACAAGAATCGTTGTTATGAAAGACGGAGTTGTTCAGCAGGTAGATACACCTCAGAACCTGTACAACACACCTTGCAACCTGTTCGTAGCAGGATTCATCGGATCTCCTCAGATGAACTTCATGGATGCTGTTGTTGATATTAAAGGAAATGATGTAACATTGACTGTCGGAAAACATACACTGAAAGTTCCTGCATCTAAAAAACAGGCACTGATCGACGGTGGATACAACGGAAGAACTGTTGTTCTTGGTATTCGTCCGGAAGATGTACATGATTCACAGGCATTCATCAGCAATTCACCTGACAGCGTGATCGAATCTACAATCAAAGTTTATGAGCTGCTTGGAGCAGAAGTATATCTGTACTTTGACTTAGAAGGTACACAGATGACAGCCCGCGTAAATCCTCGTACAACATTAAGAAACGGAGATCACGCAGTATTTGCTCTGGATATGGAAAAGATCCACATCTTCGACAAAGAAACAGAGTTGACGATTACAAACTAATGTTTTAAAATAGTTATAACTAAAAATGACAGGGGGCTGTACGATTGTGCAGCTCCTTCTCTGTCTACCGGGAGAAACACTATGAATCATACAGCCGAATTAGAGAAAGCATTGACAGACCTCAGACATATTACCGGAATTTCTATGGAGATTCACGCAGAAACAGAAGAAGAAGTGACAAAAGCGCTGGAGCAGTTAAAGCTCCTTTCCTCCGCATACAAAGAAAAGTATAACAAGATTCATTTTCTTCAGAGCCTGATGACAGACAGCATCCCTACATATAATGTATATGACCGGGCCGCCCGTCTTCACATTGCTCCGGAAGAGCCGCGTATCCTTTATCTTCTGGAGACTTCTCACAGTCTGGATGAAGATATTTCCGAGATTTTAAAGAATCTCTTTCCATCCCAGTCAGGAGCATTTCGAATTCCGCTGACAGAAGCTTCCTGTGCGATTCTCTGTCCTGTCAGATCTCTGGCAGATTCTTCACAGGAAACTGTACATCTTACTGCCCGCATGATCGTGGATACCGTAAACGCGGAAGCTCTGGCACGTGTCCGTGTTTCTTACAGCAAGACTCTGCATAATCTGCTGGATCTCTCCACTGCTTTTCGTGAGACAAGTCTTGCACTGAAAGTCGGTAAGCTGTTTTATTCCGAACAGACGGTATTTCCATATAACCGACTTGGAATCGGACGTCTGATCTACCGTCTTCCAACTTCGTTGTGTGAGAATTTTCTTCATGAAATTTTCGGAGAGGAGATTCCACAGGCACTGGATGAAGAAACCACTGCAACCGTTAATAAGTTTCTACAGAATAACTTAAATATCGCAGAGACCTCCCGGCAGCTGCATATGCACCGCAATACTTTAATCTATCGCCTGGAGCAGATTGAAAAGCGGACCGGTCTGGATCTTCGCCAGTTTGAAGATGCCATGACATTTAAGATCGCCTCTATGGTAATGAATTATTTATATACTGAAAGGAATACACCACATGAATGACGCACTTTATGAACAATTAGTTACTCGTAAATCCCGACCTATGGACCTCGTAATCCGTATTTTGTGCATTGCCGCTCTCGTAGTCGTGCTTTGCGGAGGTATGCTTTTTATCGGTTCTCTGGCAGTTCTCGTTACGATTCTTCTCGGAGTTCTGATTTACTACTTTGTATTTCCGAAACTCGATGTAGAATATGAGTATACACTTTTGAACCACGATCTGGAAATTGACGCTATTTACAGTAAATCAAAACGCAAAAAACTCATGACTCTGGATATCCAGCAGGCTGAGATCATTGCGCCCAAAAATTCTCACCGTCTTGATTCTGTACACGCAGACAAGACAAAAGATTTTTCCGCAGGTACAGGCGAAGGTACTTATGCCATTGTAATCCCGGCTGAACAGACGATGAGCTGTATCCTGATCGATCCGGATGAAAAGATGCTGGATCATATGCAGCAATGGATGGGCATGAAGATGTTCCGTGACTAATATGAAATTGAATCGCTGTAAAATGACTGAGTAAAAGTTGTTTTACAGCGATTTTTTTATTTTTGCAACTTTTTACTTTCTGTTTTTATCTAATGTGTAACAATCGATTGTAAAAAAAGCCTTTATATCGGTTTCTATCAGATCAGTCGAAATGCTCTGGAAGACGGTACATTTCCGGATGCAATGACGGTAGACGTGGCCATTGATCAAATATATGCCGAACCATCTTCTCCTGGCATGATTCCTGTAGTTGCTGAAATTCCTGTAAGTATGCAATAATGAACCATTGGATCAAGGATATAATAAGCCCACCCTGACTCGCTAAAGTAAGGGTGGGCTTTTCATGTCTTATGGCATTATCCCTTCCAATATCTTTCCACGGCTTCCTCTATGATTTCCAGTACTTTTCTACCTCCTTCGCTGCATCTGACAGAGAAAACTGAAATTTTTCCTGAATTTTTACACATACAATTTCTTTCTCCATTCCCATTTCCTGAAGCAACTCTACCACGGCCTGTAGGCCCTCCTGCCGGCCCTCTTGCAGCCCCTCTTGCAGCCCCTCCTGTCGCCCCTCCTGTCGGCCTATTTTTAGGCCTTCTTTTCGTCCTTCTCTAAGCCCAGTTTCTTTGTAAACAGTAGAAAAATACTGGTGATCTCGAATCGCACGCTCTCTTGCTTCATATTCCAGACGCTTTTCTTCATCTGCGCTGATCCGGTTCAAATCCTCATACGCCTTCTTAATATATTCGCTTTTTTCCGCTGCCATTTCAAATTCCTCCTTGGTCTCTGCATTGATAAACTGAAGCCATTTCAGCAGCTCTGTCTCCGGATACTCATGTTTTGCCAGCTTGGGAAGTTCCAGCGTATGGATTTCAAACTTATCACTATACATCTTTCTTCCCTGATCCGACCAGAAATGAAAGCGGGAATAGTATTCTTCATCATCAAACAATGTAAAATTTAAAATCCCGACATGAATACATTTTTCTAATTTTTGATAGTCTTCTCCCGGTTTTAGCTGATCCACAAACATCTTTCCCAGATAGAACAAGGTACGTTCTGCCCAGTATTCACTGGATGTCACCTGGATTTCAATATCGATCTGCTCCTTATTATTTAGCAATACCCGTACATCCAGAATCCCCAGTTTATCATCTTTGTCTTTCTGACGCAGGTGGGACGGCAAAATCCTGCTCTCAACGATTTCTTCCAGATTGATCCCAAGTACTGCTGCCAGAAATGCATTGCGCACCTCTTCATCTTCCATCAGTTCTTTAAAACAGAAATCTACCTTTGGCTTCATTAAAAATTGTGTTGTTTTTTCTTTCTTCATACACACTCCTCCTTTGTTCTGATGGAAACCAGAATATTTCGGCGAGTATGTATCTATATCATTGATTTTATTATATCTTTTGACGCGATGTTTCACAATCGCAAATACAGACAAACTCCCTCTATTCTTTTATCCATCTCTTTACTCTTTATCTGGGAATAACTTTTGAATGGCAATTCTTTGCCATATTTGAAAATTGAAAGGGATTCCTTTCAAGATTGATTTTATTATACTTGAATTTTGATCAGGATACAATTAAATTTCCATAAATATCCTGTAAAAAGTTACTGTAAACAATAACTCTGCAAGCCACAGTAACAGAGCAGTTCCACATGGAACTGCCCTACACCACCGGAAACCAGAGTCTGATTTCCATTCCTTTTCCGTAGACTGACACTGCTTCTACTTCTATCTTTATTTCCTGTCCGATCTGCCGTACCAGATACAATCCCATCCCTGTCGATTTTTTCTGGCTGTTCTCTCCTGTAAATCCTTTTTCAAAAAGATAGCGGAGTTCATATGGTTTTACGCCACACCCATTGTCGCAGACAGAAAGGCAGACTCTGTTGTTCTCACTTCCGGAACTGATTTTCAGCTTCGGACACTTTTCGGCTTCATATCCTGTGTATTTGATAGAATTCGCGATCAGCTGACTGAGCATAAAACACAGACTTTTCCGGTCTGACAGTACGATTTTCTTTTTCAGATCCAACTGCACCAGGATCTGCTTTTCTTCCAGATACAGACGGTATTCATCCAGCACCTCCCGGCAGCATTCTTCCAGACTGATCTCTTCAAACAAATACTCTTTATTCACTGCTTTAACCCTGGCATAATATAACATCTGCTCTACATAGGACTGCATCTGCAGTCTGACATGCTCCATTTTTTTGTGTACTGTCGGTGACATCTCCTCACTTCTGTTCTCAAGCAAAAGTGTAAAAAGAGATAATGGAATTTTCACTTCATGTGCCCATAATTCTACATATCGTTCATATTCTTCTTCCTGTATCCTCCCTGCATCAGCTTGCCTGTATGCTTTTCGAAGATATGCCCCGATCTCCCGCAGGATTTCCTGTTCTTCATTTCCTGCTCCCCCGATCGCAAGTCTCTCATTTTCTTCACTCGGATCCGCCAGAAATGTAAGAAACCGCTCTTTCTTTTTCTGCTCTTTCCTTACGTTCCAGATTACCGCATACAAAAAAATGATTGCAAGACAACTGACTTCCAGTCCGGCCAGAACTTTGAACTGCTCCATCCCCGACAGCCACAGAAAGAATAGCGATACCAGTTCTGTACACGTAAGGATCACAAACCATATTTTTTCTTCTTTGATCTCGCTCCAGATTCGTCTGATATATTCCATATTACTGCTCTCTCTTCCACCGATATCCTCTGCCACGGATTGTTTCTATCCGATTCTCCAGACCAAGCGCTTTTAATGTCTTTTTCAGCCTTGTCACATTGACTTGAAGCGCATTTTCATCAATATATTCGGTTGTTCCCCACAATACCTTTGAAATGCACTCTTTTTTCACCTCTGTTCCTGCATATTCCAAAAGAATTTTTAAAATCTTCCCCTGATTTTCCGGAATATGACAGGCATCTTTCCCCTGACAGACCGTATAGGTTCTGGTATCAAAAAGAAAATCGTCTCCATCCAGTAAATGTGCATTTCCCATTGCCCGTTTCAGAAGATTTTCTGTCCTTGCCAGCAGACGGTCTTTATGACATGGCTTCGTCAGATATTCGTCAGCTCCCAGCTCCAGTGCTTTCAACTCATCCTGCATTTTATCCCTGGAGGTCAGCACAAGAATAGGAAGGCTGCCTTTCTTTCGTATTTCTTTACAAAGTGCAAATCCACTGATTCCCGGAAGTCCCAGATCCAGCACTAACAAATCCGGATGCTCTGCCTCACAGACAGCACCGGTTTCTGGAAAATCCGTTACACAGCATACCTCATAGCCTGCCTTATGATAAATATTTTCCAGTTCTTCCCGAAGGAATTCATCGTCTTCTACGATCATGATTTTTTGCATGCCTGTCTTCTACTCCTGCCGTTTTCTCTGAATAAATTTCAAAATCCTGCGATTGCTTGTCTTTATGACTCCTATTATATAAGCTGTTTCTATCAGACACAAGAAAAGAAACACACTTCCTGCCATCTGCCAGAAAACTTTTACTTCCTGCACCTGTCCAATCAGCCGGAACAATGTCCAGACCCCAAACACACTACTGAAAAATGCAACGCTCAATACCAGTCCATAGTGCCACCAGATCTGAACTTTCGCACAATGACAGAGCTCTTTGTAGTTACTTCCCAGTGTAAGCAGAACGCTGTAGCGTGCCCCGGTCTTCTCCTGCTGAATTAAAAACTGAACTCCAATGAGTGTATTTGCGATAATCAAAAAAATCACCGCCAGATAGATCGTCGTATATCCCAATGCCACCTGATAAAACATATGCCGCCCGGCTGTTCCCAGATAACTTTCATAATGCAGATTGGTTGTTTTTAGACGGTCATTGACAGACATCACTGCTTTGAGCAATCCTTCCTCCTTTACCAGAACCGGATCAAGAATCCCGTTCCAGTAAGAATAGCTTCCGTCTGCTACAAAGACATCAAAAACCTTATCCGGTACAATAAAACCATACATAATCGTCAACATCCGGTCTGCCACCAGATTGTCATTGCATACTCTTGGAATGATTTCATAATCGGTCTCTTCTATCTGCACAAAAACTTTCTCTTTCAGAAGTTTCTCTACGCTCTTTGCAGTCTCATCCGACAAATATGTGGGGTGTCCGTAAATTGCCATCTGATGTTCTTTTAAGTTCAAAGGTTCCATTCCTTTTGAACGTAAAATCTCATTGTACCCTGATTCTGCGATCAAAAACGGGGATTCTTCCCAAGAATATGGATTCAATCTGTTTTTCAGACGCTCATGTAATTCCTCACAGTCATATGCATATACTTTTCGCTCCTCCATACCTTCCGTAAAATCCAGATCTGTCCAAAGTAATCCGTTTCGTACTTCAAACAGATTTGAAAAATATTGGTCTACTTTCTGAGATGACAGCACTTCTTCTAACGTTTCTTTTTTCTCGTCAAATGTAAAATCAATCCCTGCCGTATCCTGTTGTCCCAGTTGCCCGCTCATCCCGACTCCATAGGCACAACATATGATCGCAAACAGAATCAGAAGGGAAGAAATTGCCAACGAAGATGATTTTAAAAATACCGCTTCCTGCAGCTGACGGCATGTAAATGTCCAGAGCTTTTTCCCCGGAAGTTTTCTGCATATCCTATCAAATAGGTATGCCAGGCCCTGAAAGAAAAAGAATGTACCGAGTACTCCGCAAAAACATAAAATTGCAGTCATACGAAACATTCGTTTTATCCCAAGTTCCGAACTCAGTATCCCGCATCCAATCCCATAGGCTACTGCCAGAAGAATGATTCCCATCATCAGCTTCACACACGTTTTTATGGGCGAAAATGCACGCTGTTTTTCCTTCTGTTCACGGGATAACAATTCATAAACCTCTTTTTTCCAAAGCTTGATGCAAAGCACAAACCGGGCAAGCATTTTAATTCCACAAATCCCAATGACCGTCCACAATGCAGCCAAACCGGAAAATGTAAACTGATGACGCAGAATTCCAAATCCTGCAAGCTTCGCCGTAATCAGGCTTGTAAGTTCCGAGATCAGCAGAGCCCCCGGGATCCCGATCACAAGAGCATACACAATATTTCGCAGATCTTCCAGAAAAAGCATTTGAAACAGACTTCTTTTCTTCATGCCAAGCATCAAATAGGTTCCAAACTCATGACTTCGCCGTTCCATCTGATACTTATCCGTAAAATATACCAGGAAATAAAGCAGGCACAGAGATACCACATATAAAATCGGAATCAGCATCAGCAGCTTGTTTACAGCATCTCTCTCCATCTCTTTCAGAAAGATCATCACATCCTGATGATCCAGCGCAAGGATAATATAAAATGCCGCCACCGTGAGAATCATCGTAACAAAATACAGCGTGTTTTCCTGCCGGTTTCGTTTACTGTTTCGTCTGATCAGTTCAGAGAACATAATTGCTTCCTCCTCCCAACTGCGCCATCACGGACAAAATGCGCTCATAAAATTCCCGGTTTGTCTCCTCCCCGACTCGCTTCCGTAATTCATGAAATACTTTTCCATCCTGAATAAACAAAATTCTGGAACAAAAACTCGCAGCCTGTGCGTCATGTGTCACCATCAGAACCGCAGCCTCATCCTCTCGATTCACTCCGGAGAGTTGCTCCATCAGACTTCGTGCACTTCGGCTGTCAAGCGCACCGGTCGGCTCATCTGCCAGTACGATCTGCGGATGCAAAAGAAGCGCTCTTAATGCGGCTACCCTCTGCTTCTGTCCTCCGGACATCTGATTCGGAAACTTTTCCAGCACCTCCTCGATCTCAAAATATTCCGCCAGCTTCTGCATCCTTTTTCTGCTTTCCTTTGCCGGCATTTTGTGAATCTGTGCCGGCAAAAGAATATTTTCTCCACCCGTCAGATTATCCAGCAATTCAAACTGCTGAAACAGATACCCGATCTGTCTTCCCCGATACGCTGCCAGCTGAGCATCCGTATACATTCCGATATCCTGTCCTTTCAGAAGAATCCTCCCCCTTGTAGGTCTTAAAACCGAAGCAATACAATTTAACAGCGTCGTTTTTCCCGAACCGCTGCTTCCCATAATTCCGAGGAATTCTCCCTGATATACTTGAAACGAAATTCCTCTGAGTGCCTCTGCTGCATTTTCCTTTTCCCCATATGTTTTGTACAACGATTCTATTTCCAAAATAATACGGCTCATAATATCCCTCCCTTTCGTGATAAGAATATTATAAGCCGTATCGTGGATGAAAAACACTTACACTTTCTGTAAGAAAACTCCATCCTCTTTATGGTCTGCTATTCACAGTAAATTTTTATGAAAGCTCCAGTTTTCCGGTATATAACTGGTAATACGTTCCTTTCATTTTGATCAGATCCGCATGATCTCCACGCTCGATGATCTTTCCGTGTTCCAGAACAATAATCGCATCACTGTTGCGGATCGTAGAAAGTCTGTGCGCGATAACAAATACTGTACGTCCCTTCATCAGGTTATCCATACCCTTCTGCACAATACTCTCCGTACGGGTATCAATGCTGGAAGTTGCTTCATCCAGAATCAGTACCGGCGGATTTGCAACTGCTGCTCTCGCAATGGAAAGAAGCTGTCTCTGTCCCTGTGAAAGCTCTTCTCCATCACCGCTTAACATAGTATCGTATCCCTTCGGAAGCATTTTGATAAACTGATCTGCATGAGCCAGTTTTGCAGCCTCATATACTTCCTCATCAGTAGCATCCAGTTTTCCATAACGGATATTATCCATAATGGTTCCTGTAAACAAATGGGTATCCTGCAGTACAATTCCGAGGGAACGTCTCAGATCATCCTTTTTAATCTTTGTAATATTGATTCCGTCATACCGGATCTTTCCTTCCTGAATATCGTAAAAGCGATTGATCAGGTTCGTGATGGTTGTTTTTCCTGCTCCGGTAGAACCGACAAATGCCAGCTTCTGTCCCGGTTTTGCAAACAGGCTGATGTCTTTTAAGATCACTTTATCTTCGTTGTATCCAAATGTCACATCTTCAAAACGCACATCTCCGGTCAGTTCTGTATAAGACACACTTCCGTCAGCCGAATGTGGATGCTTCCAGGCCCACATTCCTGTTCTTTCTTTGCATTCGATAATATTGCCGTTCTCGTCTTTTTTCGCATTGACCAGTGTTACGTATCCCTCGTCTTTTTCCGATTCTTCATCGATCAGAGCAAAAATACGCTCTGCTCCGGCAAGTGCCATAACAATGGAGTTAAACTGCTGCGCCACCTGCATAAACGGCTGTGTAAAGCTCTTTGTAAACTGCAGATAAGATGCCATAACTCCCAGAGTGATCCCTCCGATTCCCATAATAGAAAGGAATCCTCCAAGTACAGAGACCAGTACAAACTGCAGGTTTCCGATGTTTCCGATTACCGGTCCCATCATATTTGCAAAGGTATTTGCCTGTGCAGCACTTTCAAAGAGCGCCTCGTTGAGTTTGTCAAATTCTTCTTCTGACTTTCTTTCGTGGTTGAACACTTTTACTACGCGCTGTCCGTTCATTCTCTCTTCCACAAATCCAGTCACATCTGCCAGAGATTTCTGCTGACGAACAAAATATTTTCCACTGTTTCCACCGATCTTTTTTGTTACGAAGATCATAAGACCAATGATCAGAACTGCTAAAATTGTAAGCAGCGGACTTAAGATCAGCATTGAAATAAAGGTTACGATAATCGTAAAAAAGGACATCAGTGCCTGTGGGATCGACTGACTGATCATCTGTCTGAGCGTATCTGTATCATTCGTGTAAAGACTCATGATAGAACCATTCGTATTCTGGTCAAAATAACGGATTGGAAGAGTCTGCATATGTTCAAACATATCGTCCCTTACTTTTTTAAGGACACCCTGACCAATGTAGACCATCAGTCGTGTATAAGTAAATGTAGCAATGACTCCCATCAGGAAAATGCTTCCAAGCACCGCAAGTGCCCGATATAGTTCTGCAAAATTCGGATCTTTCTGTCCGATCAGAGGACTGATAAAATCATCGATTAAAAACTTGAGGGACAATGATACCGAAATTGATGCGATCGAACTTAACAAAATACAGATAAATACGATCACAAACCGAACCTTGTACGTCCCGGTCACATATTTTAAAAGCCGCTTTGCGGTCTGTAAATTTTCTTTTGAAACCTTTGGTTTTCTATTCATCGTCCTCACCTCCCTTTATCTGAGATTCATATACTTCTCTGTAGATTTCATTTGTCGCAAGCAATTCTTCGGATGTGCCGACTCCCATGATCTTTCCTTCATCCAGTACAATGATCTGGTCTGCATTTTCTATAGAAGAAACTCGCTGCGCAATGATGATCTTTGTAGTATCCGGAATTTCTTCCCGGAATGCTTTTCGAATCAGCGCATCTGTTTTTGTATCTACCGCACTTGTGGAGTCATCCAGAATCAGGATCTTCGGTTTTTTCAGAAGTGCCCGTGCAATACACAGACGCTGCTTCTGTCCGCCGGAAACATTGTTTCCGCCCTGTACGATCATCGTATGATAACCTGCCGGAAATTCTTTTATGAAGCCATCTGCCTGTGCAAGTTTGCAGACTCTCTGAACCTCTTCCTCACTGGCATGTTCATTTCCCCAACGGATATTATCGTAGATCGTTCCTGTAAAGAGAACGTTTTTTTGCAATACCATAGATACCTGATCGCGCAGTGCCTCCAGATTATACTCTCTGACATCCAGTCCGCCGACTTTTACAGTTCCTTTTGTCACGTCATAAAGTCTCGGGATCAGCTGTACCAATGTTGATTTCGCACTTCCAGTTCCTCCGATGATCCCGATCGTCTGTCCGGATTTAATATGAAGATTGACATCTTTTAACGAAAGATTTCCGCCTTCTCCCGCATAACTGAAATCTACATGCTCAAACCGGATCTCTCCGTCTGCCACTTCTGTAATCGCATTCTTTTTGTCCTGCATCTCCGGAACTTCCGCCAGAACTTCCGTAATACGGTCTGTAGACGCTTCTGCGATCATGATCATAACAAATACGAATGTAACCATCATCAGAGCCATCATGATCTGGAACGCATACACGATCACACTGGTCATTTCTCCGATTTCCATCGCACCGAATACAATTTCTCTTCCTCCGATCGCTACCATCAGAAGCATCGCCGTATAGATCGTAAACTGCATAACCGGTGAGTTCCATGCCACGATCTTTTCTGCTTTTGTAAATAATGTATAGACATATTTTGAAATTCCATGGAATTTTTCAATTTCGTGATCTTCCCGTACAAAGGCTTTTACCACGCGGGATGCATTGACATTTTCCTGTACGGAATTATTCAGAATATCATACTCATCAAATACTTTAATAAAATGCGGATGCGCTTTCTTTGCAATAAAGATCAGTGTTCCTCCAAGCAGCGGTATGATGATCAGGAACAGTAAAGCAATTTTCTTATTGAGCAAAAGTGTCATGATCCAGGATAAAACAATCATGATCGGAGCTCTCGCCAGCAGACGAATGCTCATCATATACGCCATCTGTACGTTAGTAATATCTGTTGTCATACGTGTTACAAGACCGGATGTGGAAAACCGGTCAATATTTTTAAATGAAAATTCCTGAACTTTATAAAAAATATCATGTCTCAGGTTTTTGGCATATCCTGCACCTGCTATTGCTGCCATTTTTCCTGCTATAATACCGAAATACAGAGCCAGCATTGCCATAATGACCAGAATCAATCCCCGCCGTACGATATAGCTCAAATTTCCCTGCATGATTCCAACATCAATGATCTTCGCCATCTCCATCGGAATCAGAACTTCCATTAAAACTTCCAGGATTACGAAAAATGGAGCCAACACAGACTGCTTTTTGTATTCCCGGACTGATTTTAAAAGTGTTTTATTCATCGTTCTCGTCTTCCTCCTTATTTTCTGTTTTGTTTTCTGCAAGATTTTGAATCATCTGCACAAGCACCTTTCTGCAGATCTTTACATCTTCCTGATCTATCCCTTGTATCAGCCGCTTTTCCGTATCTCTGATGTGCTCCAGAATCTCAGGTCTGAGTGCTTTTGCTTTTGGAGTCGGTACAATACGTTTTAATCTGGCATCCTTTTTCGAACTTTCCCGGGAAATAAATCCATTTTTTTCCATGAGCTGCAAAATCCCTGTGGCTGTGGACTTCCGGATTCGAAACTCTTCTTCTATATCTTTCTGATATACTTCCCTGTGCATCGTTTCCAAAAGAATATGCTTTAACACATGCTTCTGCATGGTGGTCAGGCCATCATCTCCCACTGCTTCAGACGCATTTCTGCGCTTCATCTGATTGGAAAGAATGTGAATCAGCCTGCCGGTATTGATGTACCTTTCCTTATCTTCTATATCCTGCATAATTCCATCCCTCTCTCTTTATATAGTTAGTTCCCTAACTTTCAACCATTATACGGAGGATATTTTTTATTGTCAAGAAGTTTTTTCAGATTATTGAAATCATAAAACTTATTTTGCCACGTCTGAATATTGCCTGATGGCAGCAGGCAGCCCGGTACGGAAAATAACAGAAATATAATCGATCGTCTGCTGCCTGTCATACTTTTCTTTGTTCACGATCCATTCCAGTAATGTCTCCGCAATTGCCTCTGTATAAAAGAATCTTTTTAAGTCCTTTGTAACCTTACCAACATCAATGTGGCAGAGCGTATCCGTGAACTCTCAACCATTAAGGTTCTCGGATTCTACGACAAAGAAGTAACACTCTATATTTACCGGGAAACAATACTCCTTTCCCTGCTCGGTATTTTAGCAGGATTTGGAGTCGGTGATCTGCTTTACCAGTACATACTGGCAGTTGTTCCACCGGATGAAGTGATGTTTAACCCCGCTCTTTGTGCAAAAGCATTTGTGATTCCTGCCATTTTGATTGCAGTCATTACATTTATTCTAGGATACATAATGAATCGAAAACTCAAATACTTAGATATGCTCAGCGCATTAAAATCTGTAGAATAGCAAAAAATTTAAAAGTCAAGGGACTGACACAATGCAGCTCCTTGACTTATTTCATCTGTACTTGCTATCTTTCTCTTAATTTCCACATTCAATACTGATTGCATTGAATTTTTCCAAAATATCTTCTACTTTCAATTCCTGTTTTTCTTTTGCTGACAGATCCATCACTGCTTCCCCCTGATGCATCATCAACAGTCTGTTTCCATATTCTACTGCATAGCGGAGATTATGTGTCACCATGATCGTTGTCAGGTTTTTCTGTTTCACGATCTTATCTGTCAGTTCCATGATCAGATCTGCCGTCTTTGGATCCAGCGCCGCTGTGTGCTCATCCAGGATCAGAAAATCGATCGGAGTCATGGTTGACATCAGAAGCGCCATCGCCTGACGCTGTCCACCGGAGAGAGAACCGACTTTCACGTTCAGCTTATTTTCCAGTCCCAGATTCAACTGGCTTAATAGCTCCTGATAATGAGACTTTCTGTTTTTATTAATTCCTTTTCTCAATCCGTAAAAACTGCCTTTGTTGTCTGCAAGAGACATGTTTTCCAGAATCGTCATCGATGGGCAGGTACCAAGCGCCGGATTCTGATACACTCTTCCGATCTTCCGGTTTCTTTTATACTCTTTCATGTGGGAAATATCTTCTCCCTGCATCAGAATCTGTCCTGCTTCTACCGGAATGCTTCCGCACAGGATATTGAGCATGGAAGTCTTTCCGGAACCGTTGCTTCCTACCACGGAAACAAAATCTCCCTGTTCTACTGTCAGATTAAAATCTTCAAACAGACACATTTCATTAACTGTTCCAGGATTGTAATATTTATGAATATGTTTTAACTCAAGCATTTGTCTTCACCTTCTTTTTCCGTTCCATTCCAATGAGTAAGATCGCGAGGAATAATACCGCTGTGATCAGCTTCATATCCTGTGGTTCAAAAAACTTCAAAGCAACTGCCACGCAGGCTTTGTAAACGACAGAACCGATCAGGACTGCTGTGGTTGCTTTCAAAAATGTCAGATTCTTAAACAGGCTGGTTCCGATGATCACGCTTGCCAGCCCGATCACGATAGCTCCTGTACCACTGGAAATCTCAAATACTCTCTGCTCCTGACAGAAAATTCCGCCTGCCATAGCAACCATTCCGTTGGCGATCGCCAGTCCTAAAATCTTTACATTTCCCTGATCCTTTGCAAGTGAAGTTACAAGATTTGCATTATCTCCCACAGCTCTCAGAAGAAATCCGGATTTTGTCTGCAGATACAGATCCAGAATTATTTTCACGATCACTGCAAGAATAAATACTACTACAAGAACTTTATATTTCGCTGCTCCGCCTGCAAAAATTCCATTCATCGTCTGATTATCGAAAATATTCTCTTCACCGAATATCGGAACATTCGCTTTGCCTGCAATTCTAAGGTTGATCGTCCAAAGTGCCGTCATCATAATGATACCGGAGAGGAGATCTCTGACTTTTCCCTTGACGTGGATCAGTCCTGTACAGACTCCCGCCGCTGCCCCTGCCAAAAATGATACCGGTATGGTCAGGTACGGATTCACCCCATGAGTGATCATTGTCGCTGTAACAGCTGCACCCAAAGGAAAACTTCCATCCACTGTCAAATCTGGAAAATCCAGAATTTTATATGTGATATAAACCCCGAGAGCAAGGATCCCATAAATCAGTCCCTGTTCTAAAATTGTTACAAAAATATCCATCTCAATGCCTCTCCGTTTCTAATTCTTACTTTGAAATGCTGTCAAATGTCTCTGCTACACTTTCAAGCAGTGTCTCATCCACTGTTACTCCCAGATCCTCTGCTACTTTTGTATTGATATAAAGTCCCGGTTCAGAAATCGTCTCATAGTTCATCTCCGATGCTTTTTTCTCTCCTTTTAAAATGTCTGCTGCCATCTTTCCTGTCTGTTTTCCAAGAGCTACATAATCCAGCCCCTCCGCTGCCAGACATCCAAGTTTCACCTGTTCGATCTCGCTTCCGAATACCGGGATTTTCTTTTCATTTGCTTTATCCAAAATCGTTGCCAGAGAATTTACAACTGTGTTGTCTGTCAGGTTGGTCAGACAATCCACTTCTGTCAGAATCTCTTCTGTTGCCAGAGAAATATCTGCAGTCTGTGTCACTCCTTTTTTTACGATCTCAAATCCGTAATCTCCTGCCAGCTCCTCATATGTTTCGATTGCTGATACAGAATTGACTTCGCTTGTTGTGTAAAGAATTCCAATCTTTTCTGCATCCGGAAGTATCTTACGGATCATCTCCAGCTGCTCTTTGATCGGAAGTTCATCACTGGTTCCTGTGACCTCTCCTACCGGAGTTCCATCCTCATTGGCAAGCTTTGCTGCTTTTGGATCTGTGACTGCTGTATAGATTACCGGAATTTCTGTATTCATTGCAGAATTATAAGCAGACTGTGCACTCGGAGTTGCAATTCCACAGATTAGATCTACATCATCTGAAACAAATCCGTCACTGATCTGTTTTGCTGTTCCCTGATCAGCAGCTGCATTCTCTTCTTTGATTTCCAGGTTCTTTCCTTCTTCAAATCCGGCTTCTTTGAGTCCTTCGATAAATCCTTCCCGGCAGTTATCCAAAGAACCATGTTCTGCAAACTGCGAAATCCCAACTGTATATGTTTTTGTACCGTCCTTTGCCCCTTCATCTTTTGTTCCACATGCCATCAGGCTGACTGCCATTACACTTCCTAAAATAACTGCGAATACTCTCTTTTTCATATTTTTGTTCTCCTTTTCTATTACTATATTCCAAAAGCAAAGGAGCCGATCATGTGGATACAGGGTATCGGTTCTGTAATGATTGTATAAAAAAACCGCCCCAAGCTCTATGCTTGAGACGGTAATAAATACAAATTCATTATCGCGGTACCACTCAAATTGACAAATGTCCACTTTCTCACGTACTGACATACGCTCCTGATTGATAACGGGTTCGGTTCCCGACGACGCCTACTCTTTTCATTTCAGGCCGCCCTCGAAAGTCCATTCAGAATTAAAATCCATACAGCAATCCCACCACCTGCTGCTCTCTGTGATCTCTTTTAAAACCTACTCTTCTTTCTCATCGGTTTTGCTTTTGATGTTTTTAATTGTAATGTCCTATTTAGGATTTGTCAAGTACTTTTTTAAGGTAAAGTGGTGATTTGGTGAATTTCCCTTGTTCAATTTTTAAAACAACCTCCGGATACCATTCCATTGCTTTCCTGATTGCTTTCTTCGTTGGCAGTCCATATCCTGATAAAATAACCAGTACATTTTTCTGCGTTTCTTTTTTCTCACTACACGGTTCGATATACAACATATTTCCTACAGCATTGACCAGATACCACGTGTCTTCCAGATATACAAAGCCCTTGATTCGAAATGTATCCACTAAAAGCATATTCAGAAAATGAGAAAGTGTTTCTAATTTTATCTCTTCTTGAATGTGCAGAAGATATTTTCGCAAAGTCACATCTGCAGTTTGCAACAGCTGTTCTTCTGTTTCCAGATTTGGCTTTTGCATCTCCTGCAGCCACCTCTCTTCCATCATGCCATATGATGTCATATGCAACGGCAAATCCGGTCGATGGGCCTTCAGAATCTTTTGAATCTGCTCTATCTCTTCTGTTTTTACATTGTTCAGAAGCAGCAGATCTGATACCTGAATCTGTTTTTTTACTACAACTGCCGTTTCATACACTTTCGGAAATTGCCGTGCATCCAGCAGGCAGACGCATCCCATATATTCCAATCCTGGAAATTTTTCCCTCTGATTCAATATTTTCTTAACATTTGTGGGATCGGAGAGCCCTGATGCTTCTACTATAATCACATCCGGCTTCTCCTGTAATACCTGCTGCAATACATTCTCAAATTTATCCAGCCTGCACGAGCAAAAGATCGAGCCATTGTTGATCTCGTCCAGTGCAATCCCCAGCTCCGAAAGCAGTTCTCCATCAATGCCCTCTTTTCCAAACTCGTTCACAATAATATGCATCCGTTCCGAAGAGAATTGTTTCATAAACTGTTTTAAAAATGTTGTCTTTCCTGCACCCAGAAACCCGGTGATCAAATACAGTCTACTCATTATTTCATTGCCGCACGGATCGCGCCTTCCAATTCTTCTTTAGATGGTACCAGAGAACGGAATTTCAATTCACCATTGATGTACATGGACGGCAGATTCAGAACGCCCATCTTTTTACATCTTGCGATATTCTCTTTGAGCGTAAATTTATACTCTACCATATCAATCGCATCACCAAATGTCTTTTTCGCTTCATTTGCTGCGCCCATCATGTAAGTACATGCCGCACATGTCGCAGAATCCAGAGTAAATACCTCCTTGTGTATTTCTATCCCACATATTGCTATAAACATAGTAGTATATTTCAAACAAAATCTATGGGAATTTTTTAAGATTTTCTGTAATTTTTCTACATCTTTATTGATTCATTCTGCAATCTTCCGCTCTTTCAACTAAAATGGAATCCCTCTCCGAAGCAGAACCTGTCGTAAAAACATTCCTGCAGCATTAAACCCAGCGGTACTATATCATCCGATGTAAATATTGCATCCACACCAAATCCTTTTTATGCTTCCTATAAATCCACTTATATTCTGAATCATCGTCAGGAGTTAGAATATAAATAATACAAGCCAAAAGAGAAATCCCAAAATACACATAAGCATGGTACAATAGAGACATGCTGAAGGAGGATCTCATATGGCAAGACAACATGACAAACAGTTTAAACTTGATGCAATCCAGTACTACGAAGATCATAAGGATTTAGGTGTACGTGGATGTGCGGAAAATCTCGGAATCGGATACAGCACTTTAACAAAGTGGCTGAAAGATTTCCGGGAATCTGGCGATATCTCTGTTCGTGGTTCCGGTAATTATGCTTCTGATGAACAGAAAGAAATCGCTCGTCTCAGACGTGAATTACGCGACGCCCAAGATGCGCTTGATGTATTAAAAAAAGCCATCAACATTCTGGGAAAATGACAGAAGCCATTTATCTCGAAGTTTCTGAGAAGACGGAAGCTGCCAAGAATGCTAGACGCCGGGTTTCCGTCTCCGGAATGTTGAAATTTTTAGGTGTCTCTCGTTCAGGATATCATGCATGGCTCCACCGCGTGCCTTCTGATACAGAAAAACGTCGTGAAACTGTAAAAACCAAAATATAGGATATTTATGATGATTCTAAGCAGAACTATGGTGCTCCGAAAATCACTGTAGAGCTGCATAAAACCGGTGAAGTTATTTCGGAAAGAACGGTTGGCACCTATATGCGCCCAATGGGAATCCGCGCCCAATGGAGCAAACCATGGACGATCACCACAAAAGATTCTGATTTCAGCACAGAATTAGAAAATATCCTTGATGAACAGTTTCATCCTGATCGCCCGAATGCTGTTTGGTGTTCGGATATCACCTACATCTGGACAATAGACGGATTTATCTATCTGACCAGTATTATGGATTTATTTTCCAGAAAGATCATTGCCTGTACACTTTCAGAAACATTGGAGGTATATGCTACTGTCAGGATATAAATGATTTCATATCAGAAGTGGGAATATGATATGTTCAAACACCATTTTAAAAGATCTTTTTCCATCGAACTGGATGACCAGAATTGTTTTCCAAATGAAAAGGATTTTGTTTATCCAAACTCTCTGGTCATACAGGCCGCACTGGAAAATTACTGCCTGAAAAACGGAATCCACCTGGAGTATATCAGTAAGTATAAACCAATCACTTTTATATTGGATGGAAAAACAAAATATACTGCCGAAGCACAACTTATCCGCGGACGATTTTATTCTGGATACACTTTGATCTGTACAGAGATATTAGAAGATACAGAAACATAAAAAATAAAGGAAGTTACCATAAACCTCTCCGTTTTATAGTAATCTCCTTTAGTTATCGGGTTCTATGAAGGTTAATAATCTCTCCGGCTCTTCTATTCCAGAAATTCAGAACTTGTACTTCTCTTGATAATAGCGTCCGGTATTCTGCGTTTTCTTATCATATTGTATAGCTGCAACCGGACAGGCCTGTATACAAGATACACAGGCCATACAGTTCTGTTTCCATACAGGTTTTTATCTACAAGTGTGATATTATTATTTACACAGATTTTTGCACATTTCCCGCATCCAATGCATGCATCCGTAACATAAAATTTCTTTGCCTTCATTTGATAAAAGAAATCTGTCATAGGTGCGCCGATGTCTGTCATCAATGGAAAGGCTTTTTTATCTGGCAGTAAAGGTGTTCCAGCTGAAATCAATTCTGCGATTTGTTCCACCTTGGGCATGGCCTCTCGAATAATATTCTCATTCTCCTCCGGCGAGAGCATTTTGTGCATCATAATATTGTACTGTGACATCACCAGAAAATTAAAGCCTATAAACTTCCAGCCTTTCTTTCTGCACAGGTTCTTAGAAACAGGGATTTCGCCCATCCATTCTCCTCTGTTTGCAATCATCCAACTATTTCCTGTACCACTATAATATAAAATCATATCTCACCACTCCTGTCCGGAAGCTGGTTCATTACTTCCTGAATTTTTGTAAACAAATCAATCATACTTTGCATACAGTTACTATCCAAATCAATATAATAATAAATGAAAGAGCCTTCTTTGCGAGATTTCACAACACCGGCATTCTTCAATATCTGGATATGGTGAGAAACAGCAGCTCTGGATAATTTCATTCTGTCTGCAATATCTACAACCCGCCTTCCCCGACAATCTCCCAACACCTGTAGCAGAAGGTACTGCCGCGTCTCATCCCCGATTGCCGTAAGCATATTCTGACAGCTTTTAAACTGCTCCTTCATCATTTCTATATCAATATTGTTAAGTTCCAATACTATTCACTTTATCTTTGTATCTAAATACTCGAATGCTTCTGATTATAACACAGCAAACGCTCTTCGGATTGCCTGTAAAGAAAATCAAGACAGGTTTTTTGACTTTTCTCTTTTAGAGACTGTAAAATGTAACCTTGCAGAATTGATACAGATGTGCTATATTGAGGATGTAAAAAGGGAAACCGCAAGCGGCTTACCCCGAACAATGATTTACTACCCTAACGGGCAGCCGTCACATGTGCAAGATGTGGCGGCTATTTTCGTTTATCCTTGAAAATCTCATAACAAAGACTAACAAGGGCAACAATGAATATTAACAACTGAATCAGATCAGTATATGTAACACACATTGGCATCGCCCTCCTTTCTTTCGTCTGGAGGGTTGCCCCTCCGTAAAAGAGGGTAAGCCGCCCGGCTTTGGTTTCCCATGCCGAGATTATAGCATATTGTCAACCTGCTTTCAATTGTCGGCTGCCGCTTTGCAGATTTTTGTATAGCACAATGCACAGGCAAAGTTAAATGCTCAGCTCAATCAGACCATACAGGAACTGAAGGCGCAACTTAACAAGAATTCCAAAAACAGTTCCAAACCAGGCAGAACGTGACCTTCGAATGATAAAGGTAAAAGCCAAAGTATCCGGATGTTTCCGAATCGAAGAAGGAGCTAGGGATTATCTAAAAATCATGTCCTATGTTGGCACAGCACATAAGCAGGGATGCAATGCTTATGAAGCAATCAGAAATGCAATCTCAGGTCATTTTGATTTTATCTTTGAATAAGGGTGGTTCTGAATAGATACATTGTAGGTAAATTGTGCAGCGGTGAGGAATAAATATTTTTCGCAATAAAATACCCAGATTTCATGCAGAATAATCTCCAGTGCGGTAAAATATAAGAAACAAATTTTTCGCACAGGAGATTTTGAGACGAAGAAACGACAAAAAAGAGAACGCAAGAAACAAGATCGTGGAATTGTTGATTTTATGATGGTGACAAATCATTTCTTTCATTCACTAAGAGAATGGATTTTAGAAATGGAAGATCCGAGAAATCAGAGTTATATCACCTATACACAGGCTGATCTTGCATATATGGGAATTCTAAAAAATATATGCGGTCAGTATAGCATGAGGGAGATGGACGAAAGCTTTAACGATGAAAATTGTATTGCCACTTTGCAGATTTTATCCGGGAATCGGAGTTTGGAAGAAATGCCGCACTATGATACCTTGAATTATTATCTGGAAAAACTGTCACCAGAGTGTCTTTCAGAGTTAAGAAAGAAGATGGTCAAAAGTTTAATAAAAGGGAAACAGTTCAATATCTAGCACAGGTGGTGATAGAATGGAAGATGAAATAGCTAAATAATGCACCCTATTTTTTTGGAATTGGCGAAGTAGACCTATAAGAGGTGAATAACTTTTAGATATTTTAGACCACTTATAAATGATTTTCTACGCAAAATGGCAAAATTTCGGCATCAGGAAAATCAAGATGTAAGCGCCGGATTTTCCTTGTATCCCGAATGTCATGTATTCCCCTTTGCTGATGGCTTCCAGTACAGACAGATCACGGGAATCAAAAAAGTTGAATCCGCGATAGGTTCGTTCCTTTTCCCTCCGGGAATGACTGACTTCATCCAATTTCTTCCGGCCGCTGCTGTGATCATCAAAGGATGAGATAAATTCAAGATATCTGTAATTCGCAGTACACAGCCAAACTTGTCATACATTTTTATGGACACATCACCCATGTGGTGCTTGATCCTCGTTCCGAGGATGCGCTGATTATATTTTGTGCCAATCTCTTTGGTACAGTTATAAGTGATTCGCTGTCCAAGGAAAGTGGCGATGTTGTCAGGCTTCACAGTATATATCGCAGTGTGGATGATTTCATCATAGATTGGTGCCAGGTATTCCGGCTTACGGAACATGATATCCGTGGCACATTCGATCTGCTGAACCGTCCAGGTATAACCCAGCCCGAGAGATTCCGGAACGGGACTGTAGCGTCTGGCAAAGACATCGAGAACTTTATGGAGCCCCTGCGGGTTGATACGGTCTGAAGTGCTATAATAAAGTTGTAACAGAAGTGGCTAATAAGATATAATCATCTTA